>X363_Desmarests_Spiny_Pocket_Mouse__coassemble_121_pt1 | contig 64448 bp, 47 predicted proteins | sample X363_Desmarests_Spiny_Pocket_Mouse__metabat2_high_PE_013 | metagenome-assembled genome bin X363_Desmarests_Spiny_Pocket_Mouse
CCACAGGGGGCAGTCTTCGCCGTCGCAAGGGGTCAAACAGCAACGCCTTTTCCAGTCAGCCGGATCTGAATATCCCAGACAACTATATCGGCATGCAGACCGCCGACAGCACCACCATAGCAGATCTGGCATGGTGGGAATTCTACTCCGACAGCACATTATGCAAAATCATACGTCACACCCTCGATCATAACCGTGACATTCTCAAAGCCGCGGCCACGGTGGAGGAGATGCGTCACCTCTATGGAATAGAAAAGGTAAATCTCGCCCCCACCCTCAACGGTATAGCGGGCGCAACCCATGAGACCAATGACTATTATGGTGAACCGTATAAAAAAGACCCCGAATTTTCGTTAAAAGCCACGGTTGGCTGGGAGGTCAACATGTGGGGAGCCTTGTCATGGGCCCGCAAACAGAGCAAAGCTAAATTTGAAGCCTCGCGGGAAGACCTGCGTGCCATGCGCATGACACTGATCGCCGAAGTGGCAACCACTTATTTCCGGCTGCTTGCCCTTGACAATGAATTGGCAATCGTAAGGCAGACACTCGCCACCCGCGAAGAAGCGCTAAATCAGGCCAGGATCAGATTCGAAGGTGGCCTGACCCCTGAGACGGTATTCCAACAGGCAAAAGTGGAATATGCATCCACCGCCTCTTTAGTGCCCGATCTCGAGCGCCGCATCACAGTCTGCCAGAACGCCCTTACACTCCTGATGGGGGAATTTCCAGAGGACATGATCGAAAGAGGCTCGTTTGCGCTCAGGATCACACTACCCGACAGCCTGCCCACAGGATTACCATCCACTTTGCTGAAGCGCCGTCCGGATGTCCGCGCGGCGGAATACCGCCTGGCCGCGGCAATGTCCAATGTCGGGCTCACTTATGCCGACCGCTTTCCCACATTCAAGCTGGCATTCACAGGTGGATGGGAAAACGACGAGCTAACCAATTTCCTCAAGTCACCATTCTCTTACACATTAGGCAATATCACTGGATCAATATTTGACTTCGGCCGCAAAAAACGCAAATACAAAGCCGCGGTTGAGGCTTGCAACCAGGCTTGCTACACATATGAGCAAAGTGTGATCAGAGCTTTCACTGAGGTAAATGACGCTATCACGACACTTCACAAGAAACACGATGCCACGCTCCTGCAATCCGAGCTTAGCGAAGCCGCGAAAGAATATGTCAGATTAGCAACACTCCAATACCGGGGAGGCTCACTCAACTATCTGGACGTGCTCGATGCACAACGACGTTATTTTGATGCGCAGATTGGCGTGAACAACGCTCTGCTTGGTGAATACCTCGCTCTCATCCACCTCTACAAATCTCTCGGCGGCTGGAACTGATGCTTTTAAACCAATATCCCCTACCTGCGGATCACCAGAAATGGAAAACTTTTTGAATTTTTAGTCACTGAAAGTTTGCACTTTCTGGAAAGTTTGCATACCTTTGCAATGCGTTCGGTGCAGGGAACCGGGTGAGAATCCCGGACAGACCCGCTACTGTAAGTTTCACGCCAAACGCTGTCAGCCCTCACATATGGCCATCGGTCACGCCTGACCGAGAAGGCCGCTGCAGCGGAAACAAGTCAGGATACCGGCCGGATGCGTAATATTTTCATTCAACAATCTCGTGGATTAGATTTTGAACCCGCATGACACAACGCGCCAACACATGCTCCACAATTCCAGGGCACAGCTGCGTATGCATCCGTTGATTATCGCCTCCACGGCAAACGTAACAGAACAATGATACAGACAGTTATCAAACGTGACGGACGCGTGGTCGGCTACAACGAAGAGAAGATAAAAGCCGCCATCCGCAAAGCGATGCTCACCACTGACCTGGGCGAGGACGAGACATTGATCCAGAAAATCGCCGACCGCGTAGGAATGACCGGCAACGAACAGATGACCGTGGAGGACATCCAGGACCGCGTGGAGATCGAACTCATGAAATCGTCGCGCAAGGACGTGGCCAAACGATACATCGCCTACCGCGACAAGCGCAGCATAGCGCGCCGCGCCAAGACCCGCGACATGTTCCTGGAGATCATCGAAGCGAAAAACAACGACATCACCCGCGAGAACGCCAACATGAACACCGACTCGCCGGCAGGGATGATGATGAAATTTGCCAGCGAGACCACAAAACCTTTCGTCGATGACTATCTCCTCAGTCCGGCTGTGAAACAGGCCGTGCGCAACAATTACATACACATACACGACAAGGATTATTACCCCACGAAGAGCCTCACTTGCGTGCAGCATCCACTCGACCGCATACTTGACCACGGTTTCGTGGCCGGCCACGGTGAATCGCGTCCCGCCAAGCGCATTGAGACCGCCAGCGTCATAGCATGCATATCACTGGAGACAGCCCAGAATGAAATGCACGGCGGACAGGCCATCCCCGCCTTCGACTTCTACCTGGCTCCATATGTGAGGAAATCGTTTGTCGAGGAAATCAAGGCTCTTGAGGCTATTTCCGGAGAAGACCTCAAAGACTGCTACGACATGGAGATCCCCGACTTCCTGCACAAGGAGCTTGAGGGACTCACCGGCAAAGAACGTATGATACAGCATGCCGTGAACAAGACTGTGAGCCGCGTGCATCAGGCCATGGAAGCCTTCATCCACAACATGAACACCATACATTCCCGTGGCGGCAATCAGGTAGTGTTCTCCTCCATCAACTATGGCACCGACACCTCGGCCGAGGGACGCTGCGTGATACGCGAGATACTCAAATCCACCTACGAAGGCGTAGGCAACGGAGCCACCGCCATCTTCCCCATACAGATCTGGAAAAAGAAACGCGGGGTGAACTATCTGCCCGGCGACCCCAACTACGACCTCTACAAATTAGGCTGCAAGGTAGCCGCACGCCGCTTCTTCCCCAATTTCCTCAACCTCGACGCCACATTCAACCACAGCGAGAAATGGCGCGCCGACGACCCTAAACGCTACATCCACGAGGTGGCCACCATGGGATGCCGAACACGTGTGTTCGAGAACAGATACGGCGAAAAGACATCTATTGGACGCGGCAACCTCTCATTCACCACGATCAACATCGTCCGCCTCGCCATAGAAGTGATGAACATCCGCGAAGAAGAAGAAAGAATCACCCGCTTTTTCGAAAGGCTCGATGAAGTGCTTGACATCACCGCCCGGCAGCTTGACGAAAGATACCAATTCCAGAAGACTGCCCTGGCCAAACAATTCCCGCTTGTGATGAGCGTGCTGTGGAACAACGCATCCTCCCTCAAACCAAACGACACCATAGAATCAGTGATCAACCAGGGCACGCTCGGCATCGGATTCATCGGCCTGGCCGAATGCCTGATAGCTCTCACCGGCAAGCATCACGGAGAAAGCGACGAGGCTCAGCAGCTGGGGCTGCGCATCGTCTCACATATGCAACGGCGTGCCAATGAATATTGCGCCACTTTCGGACACAACTATTCCATCCTCGCCACTCCTGCCGAAGGCCTGGCCGGACGATTCACCAAGAAAGACCGCAAGACATTCGGCGAGATTCCCGGCGTGACCGACAAGGACTATTACACCAATTCCAACCATGTGCCTGTATACTACCACTGTTCACCGCGCCACAAGGCCAGGATTGAGGCTCCGTATCACGCACTGACCACCGGCGGCCACATTTTCTATGTGGAGATCGACGGCGACGCCACCCACAACGAGGAGGCCATCATGCAAATCGTGGACATGATGGACAAATACAACATGGGTTACGGATCCGTCAACCACAACCGCAACCACTGTCCACGCTGCGGATATGAGAATGCGGAAAAAGGCATGGACACATGTCCAAAATGTGGCACACGATTCGAGACTATCCAGCGTATCACCGGATATCTTGTGGGCACAACCGACAGATGGAATTCCGGCAAACTCGCCGAGCTCAAAGACCGCGTGGTACATAAATGACAATTCAGATTCTCGACATAATCCGGGGCACGACAGTTGACGGCCCCGGATTCCGCACGGCCATATACATGGCCGGATGCGAGCACAGGTGTCCGGGCTGTCATAATCCGCAATCATGGGATTTCGATGCCGGGCATCCCATGGCCATCGACGAGATAATGAAAATTGTGGCCGAAGAAGACTTCAACGTCACCCTCACCGGCGGAGATCCGCTGTACCATCCTGAGGCGGTGGCAATACTATCCCGGCGCATCAGGCAGCTGGGACACACCACCTGGGTATACACAGGATACACATGGGAGCAGATACAAAAGAGCGACACACTGCTCGGCGCACTCACCGACGTAGAGGCAATTGTCGAGGGCCCGTACATCAAGGAGCTCCGCGATCCCGACCTCCGCTTCCGCGGCTCGTCCAATCAGCGCATCATTTATCTGTGACCACCTGCATGCGGCACGCCGCACAGTCAAAGCGCAAGGCATAGCGCCCCGTACGGTTGCGCAAATACAACCGCGCATCCGGTGATATGGCAGGATTGCCATCCGGATTATCGCGCAGACAGCACCCCAGCTCGCGTCGTATGCAATAGCGCGTGGTCATCACCACATCGGCCGCTTGCTGCCGCTTGCCTTGCGGCAAAGTCTCGAGCGCCCGCGATATATTCTTGATGCCATGCGATCTGTAAAATTCCTCCGCCAGGCCATTGGCCACATTATCATGATATGTGAGACGAATACCATCGGGGAGCCGCGTCTCCGGATCCTCCGGACGACGGCAATCGCGCATGTAATTAATCTGTATGGCCTGCATCAGCCTCTCCACTGCAGTACGCCGCAACCCCGACAGCACCGAAGCCGGGATAAATTCATCCTCCGGAATCAGATCGGCACACTCAGACACCTCAAACACAGTCGCGCCCATTTTCTCAAGCGCGCGGCGCCGCGCCTCCCCCTGTGACGATTTCGCCACTTGCATCTCCGCAGCACATGTCACTTCTATGTCATTGTCGTCTTCACAAATGAGCCTGAGGGCAATAATATCCGGCGAGACACGCCGCAATGTCATGTCCACGCGCAGCCTCCTTTCGGCAGTTGGCTTCGCCAGCATCGCATCGCGCTCAGTGTCGCTGTTGCGATACAGCACCGTACCAGGGTGCATATCCATCGCCTCGGCAGCAAACAGGCGGTTACGCTCCACCCGGTTCACCCTGAAGCCGGCAAACTCGCCCTTGTCGGACAGATATGCCAATCCGTCGCCATTATGCAATTCTGCGATGAGATCGGCAGTCACAACCTTACCGTTGCAAGCCCTGACACAGCCCACCTTCTCACCCACCCATTTAGGCGTATCAAGGGAAGCCATGCGTACATTTTCCGCCGGACGGCCGTTGAAAAAATACGATGTGAAGCCACGGTTGAACGATTTGGCCACATCCGGGACAAAGGATATCACCGAACGTCCCCACGACGACCGGCAGTAGCGATCCGGGGCCCCTGCTATCACCTTGTCAATGGCGGCACGGTATGCAGCCACTGCATTTTTCACATAGGCGGCATCTTTCAGCCGGCCTTCTATCTTGAATGAGCATACCCCGGCTTCGGCCATTGCCCCGACATCGGAGAGCCGGTTGAGATCGCGCAACGACAACAAATGCTTGTTACTGATCAACACATTGCCATCGGCATCCTCCAGATCATAAGCCATGCGGCACATCTGGGCGCATTCGCCTCGGTTGGCGCTTCTGCCCAATGCCACACAACTGGCCTGACAGTCACCGCTGTAGCTCACACATAAAGCTCCATGCACGAATGCCTCCAGACCGATGTCCGCCGGCACAGCCTCACGTATCACGGAAATCTCCGATACGGAAAGTTCCCGGGCAAGCACCAACTGTGAGAATCCGCATCCGGCCAGGAAACGCGCCTTGGCCGCGTCGCGGATATCACACTGCGTGCTGGCGTGGAGCGCAATCGGAGGCAGATGCATGCGCAGCAGCCCCATGTCCTGCACTATCAGGGCATCCACACCGGCGCGGTACAGCTCCCATACAGTATCGCGCACATCATCAAGCTCACTATCATATATGATGGTATTGAGAGTGACATATACACGCGCACCGAAAATATGTGCGAAACGCACCAAGGATGCAATCTCGGCCACACTGTTGGCCGCAGCGGCACGCGCACCATGGCTCGGGCCGCCTATATACACCGCATCCGCGCCGTGGAGTATGGCTTCACGGGCTACGGATACATCGCGCGCCGGAGCAAGAAGCTCAAGCCTCCGGCACGCGGATATATGTGAGGGCTGATCAGCGTGCAGCAAGAGCTGAATTGCCTAAGACTGTCGACTGGTAAGCATAGAGCCCCTCTTCGGAGAGTTCGAACACACGGTACTGGTCACCGCCTACGGGCATCTTCACATGAGTATCGTCAATGAATGTCATGAGTTTGTATTCCTCACCTGACGCGCCAACAAGATTCCATGAGCGGTCCTCATCATCGAAGTTGAGACGTACTTCCGAGCCGTCGTTCATGCTCTTGATAGTGTATCCCTTGCCATCGCAGTCCACCAGGTATTTGCCGTCCTGTCCGTCGATCATGCTTTTGCCTTTGGCCACAGGCGATGTTCCGCTCCAGAATTCGATAGAGTTAAGCACCAGCAGGTCGGCCAGACCCGACACCTCATATACGGGCACAATCCAGAATGCGATGAACACGAGTTCGTTCACAAACTTGTTGCTGATACGGTTGTTCCATGACAGGAGCTTATTCGTAAGGGAAAAGCTACCGATACATGATGGGAGCACCAGGCTTCCGGCAAGGGCGCATACAAGCGCCACCGACATGATTCTTTTTTTCATTTGAGAATATTTTAGGGTTAAATATTTTAACAATAATATAACATTAATCCCGGGTGCCATGTTCACGCCTTGACACGCGCGGTGGCTCGGTTGTAGAATGCCATCACACGTTTCACATAGTCCACAGTCTCGCGGCCTCGGAAATAGCCGTACTTACACACCGGATCATTGAAATATCTGGGGTTTGACTTCAGCATCAGAGCTTCCTCCACGTTGCCGCTCCACACCTGCGGGTTCTTGCCGGTCTTGCCGGCCAGGGCTATGGCATCGAGTACATGCGCCAAGCCACCGTTGTACGCAGCCAGGATGAATTTGACACGTTCATTTTCATCGGGCACCTTGGACTGAAGCGAGCGGTCAAGCGAGGCGATTATCCGGGATGCCACCTTTACCGATGTCTCCGGATCGACCAGCGAAGCCGGCGACGCCCCGAAGCCGCGCGCCGTAGCGGGCATGATCTGCATCAGGCCGCGCGCGCCGGCCCAGGACACGGCATTCACATCGAAACGGCTCTCCACGAAGCCCTGCGAGGCCAGCAGCCTCCAGTCCCAGTCAATATCAGGGGCGTATTTGCGGAACAAATCGTCATACTGGGAGATGCGGCCACCAGTGAAGCTAAAGTTGATGTCAAAGCCGGGAGCAGCCTTGCTCAACTCGAAATAGCGTTTGAGCAGCATGGCATTGCGCTGACGCGGCTCATCCGTGCTGAGCCAGGCGTCGATGGAATCGGCAAGCCACTTGTCCTTATGACTCACGGCCCATCGCGAACGCTGCTCCAGACTGAGCGGCAGTGTGATGTCAAGATCCGGGAAATATGTCTTGTTGATTCGTGCGATGTCGCTATCAACCACTGTGAGAGGAATTTCGCCGCGCGACACCATGGCGATCAGATCCTCGGTGATAAGCGTGTCTTTGTCTACCTGATGGATGTTTATCCCGCCACCCAATTCCGCGTCCAGGTTTTCCATCCGGTAATTGTACTTTGAGTTTTTCGTCACATACACATCGCGGCCTATCAGCTGGGTCACATCAGTGATAGCGCTGTCGCCCTTGGGCTGCACAAGCACCTGTGTGGTGATGTTCTCAGGCCCGCAGGCCCGCACACGGCTTTTGAACTCCGCCGTCACCGGCACCTCGTAGGCTATGAGGTCGACCACGCCGGAATCAAGCATGGCTATCGCCGCCTGCATCGAGGGTGCCACATGGAGGTCAAGCTGCATGCCCTTTTCCTCGGCAAGCTCGCTCACAAGCGAGAAATCGTAGCCCATAGGCTCGCCTCGGTATATGAAATACGATGTGGGGCTGTATAGCGTGGCCACGCGCAGCGTGTCGGGCAGATGGCGCACAGAGTCATCTTCGCCGCCTGACGAGACGCCGCCCGAGCAACCGCACACCACGGTCAGCATCAGGAGATAAGCGCTCAGTACCACTGCGGCGGCAATCCTGCCTGCATATTTGCGCCAGACAGCCATCAATACTCGAATGTACCTTTGTCAGAGATTATGGTGAGACGGTTGGCCGTGGCATCCTCCACACGCCCTACAATGCGTGCCTCTATACCCATGCCTTCGGATATGGCCATGATAGCCTCCGCATCCTCGGGCTTGACATAGATTTCCATGCGGTGCCCCATATTGAACACCTTGTACATCTCATCCCAGTCTGTGCCGGATTCGCGCTGTATGGTTTCGAACAGCGGAGGCACGGGGAACAGGTTGTCCTTGATCACATGCTTGTTTTCCACGAAGTGCATCACCTTGGTCTGCGCTCCGCCAGAGCAATGCACCATGCCGTGGATGGCGGGGCGCATCTTCTCCAGAATAGCCTTGATCACAGGAGCATATGTACGCGTAGGCGACAGCACGAGCTTGCCTGCATTCAGAGGCGAACCCTCCACAGCGTCGGTCAGCGAGAGCGATCCGCTGTATACCAGTTCGGCCGGGGTGGCGGCATCATAGCTCTCGGGGTATTTCTCAGCGAGATATTTGGCGAATACGTCGTGACGAGCGGAGGTTAGGCCGTTGCTGCCCATTCCGCCGTTGTATTCCGCCTCGTAAGCGGCCTTGCCATAGGAGGCCAGACCCACTATCACATCGCCCGCGGCAATGTTGGCGTTGTTTATCACGTCGGCTCGGCGCATGCGGCATGTCACGGTCGAGTCCACTATGATCGTGCGCACCAGGTCGCCCACATCGGCGGTCTCGCCGCCTGTGCTCCAGGCCGACACGCCCTGTGAGCGCAGTGTCTGCAAGAGTTCCTCTGTACCGTTGATTATCGCGGCTATCACGTCGCCGGGAATCAGATGTTTGTTACGTCCGATGGTCGATGACACCAGTATATTGTCGGTGGCACCCACACACAGCAGGTCGTCGATGTTCATTATCAGCGAATCCTGCGCTATGCCCTTCCACACGCTCATGTCGCCGGTCTCGCGCCAGTATAAGTATGCGAGCGAGGATTTCGTGCCCGCGCCATCGGCATGCATTATATTGCAATATTCAGGATCTCCCCCGAGTATGTCGGGGATTATCTTGCAGAAGGCTTTGGGGTATAGCCCTTTGTCAACATTCTTGATGGCGTTGTGCACATCTTCTTTCGATGCCGAGACACCGCGGAGGTTGTAACGTTTATCCGACATTATATCTGGTTTTTATGAGTTATTTGGCTTATAAATTTTACATGTGGCCACTGAGCCACCGTTTTCCGTAAGAAGTCTTTCGATATATTCCCTGAGTGCTTCGATGTCGCTCTCCGGGTCGTAGACATTCACCAGCATCAGCAGCCGGGATGAGGACGCCGACAGCTTGGTGCGCTCGCAGTCGCTGGTGGGAGTGCCTATGGCACCGATGCGGTCGCGGTATGCTGGCAGCCCCGCTATATTCAATTGTCCGCGGCCTATGGCCTCGAAAGGCTCGCCCTCCGCGCCCACGTCAAGCAGCAGGCTGTCGCCTTCGATCTTATCATGGTCGAAGCCGCCGATGGAATGCCCCGTGTGGAGCGACACTAAATTTATCAGGTCAATTATAGTGAGCGTACGGTATAGCTCCATGCCCTTGACAGCGCGACGTGTCAGTGCCTCGGCCGACGGGCGGTAGCGGTTGGGATCCTTGCCACAGGCCTTGTATGCCGCCCGCGTGGGAGCTATGCCCGGGAGCTTGTTCACCTGCGCGATGTCCAGCCGGGAATGCAAGGCGGCGCAACGGTCGCAGATCTGCTGCCACAGGGCATCGGAGGTGGGCGCGTTGCTCACCTGGGCCTCGATGGCTATCACCCGCAGATGCGGGGCAGCGGCGAGTATGCGGTCGGAGAAGCGGATATCCATCAGCTGTAACGGTAATTTTCCGCGATCTCACGCACGGCATAGAATATGCGTTTGTCTGCCTCTGTGAGCTCGATATGGCGGCGTGCCATCATGCGCGAGGCGATGTCGAAGAATTTGGTCATGGACACATCCACATATCCAGCCCCGCCGCTCTCGCTGAACGAAGCCACGAATGGCCGCGGGAATCCGCTGCCGTGGATGTTCACGCCCACACCGAGCACCGTGGCGGTGTTGAGCATGGTGTTGATGCCACACTTGGTGTGGTCACCCATTATCACGCCGCAGAATTGCAGACCGGTGCGCACGAAGCGCTGCGCGGGATAGTTCCACAGCTTTATCTCGGTATAGTCGTTCTTGAGGTTGGAGGCCACGCATCCGGCACCGAGATTGCACCACTCGCCTATCACGGCATTGCCGAGAAATCCATCGTGAGCCTTGTTGGAGTAGGCCTGCATCACCACATTCGACAGCTCGCCGCCCACCTTGCACCATGGGCCTATGGTAGTGCCGCCGTAAACCTTGGTGCCCATCTTCAGCACAGCGTGGTCGCACAATGCCATGGGGCCGCGCACACACGAGCCTTCCATTATCTCAGCATCACGGCCTACGTATATCGGGCCATCCTTGGTGTTGAGCATCGCGCCCTCTACTGTGGCGCCCTCCTCTATGAATATACGCCGCGGGTCGCCTATCACGGTACAAGTGTCACTCAGCGGCTGTGACTGGCGCCCGGCGGTGATTGCGTCGAAATCAGCCTCTATTGCCTTGCCGTTGAGCAGGAATATATCGTATAGGTGCTCTATCCGGCCAACGCCCGGCACCTGATGCGCCTCGATCTCCACCGATTCCGAGGTAGACACCCGGCAAGGAAATTTCTCCGAAAGATACTCAACGGTGCTGTATGTCATAGGCACGTCGCCCAGCTCGCGTTGCCATTTCTCACGTATCGTGGTGATACCTATGCGTATCTCTGAGATAGGACGGGTATAGGTGATAGGCAGCAGATTTGCGCGCACATCCGCGTCATCCTTCAGTATGTAGGTCACTTTATTATCCATAAGGCAGGTATTAATTCGCAAAATTAACCATTTTTCCGCGAATTACACCACCGTGTGATAAAAAAACAACTGATTTTACGGAATTTGGCTTGGAAAAGCACGCTTTCTTCTCTCCCGATATAAGGTGGTGTCTAACAATTAAAGTGGATGCACGGGCGGTTTATCACCGAGGCGGGATAAATGTCTGTTAACCCTGTTCTAACTTCTGTTTTACTCTAATTTTTGTGTATCTTTGCGTCTGATAAATAAAGACTATATGATCCGTTATATTCCAATACTCGCCATTGTCGGCGTAATCGCTGCCGTGATATTTGCGGCGGGGGATAAACTTATTGCTAAGATTGATGATGCAAAAAAACAGCGATACGCCAAGATCGCGCTATATGCAGCTATATACTTCTGTGTGGGTTGCGTTTGTGTTGAGGTCGTTGACTGGTGCAAATAGGGCATCAAATCTGAGGTCGGCGTAGTTCACACGCCTCGCTGAGGCGTTTTGTGGATGAGTGCCGTATCCCGGGTGCTGACGCACCCGGCTATTACATATCGCACCCTACGGGTGCACTTCATATGCGGCAGTCATGTGAGCGGATGTGGATACGCGCCCGTAGGGTGCGTAGTGAAATAGCCCAACGTGTGAGCGTTGGGAATTGGATGAGTCGCCTCCTCACACGCCTCAGCGAGGCGTGTGAGAATTACACAGACAAGGCGTGTCTTGATAGCACACGTGTCAGAGACTGTATGGGTCGGCTATGGCGCGGTCGATTAACTCGTGGCAGTCGGGCAGATCAGGATGCGGCGCGATGGATTGGAGGGTGTTGGCGAGCTGGGATACGGAGCTTGCGCCCACGATCACGCTTGTCACGCCTCGCTTCTCGAGCAGCCAGCTTACGGCCATCTGTGCCAGCGATTGGCCACGGTCGGCGGCGATACGGTTGAGCACCTCGATGGTCTTGAGCATCTTTTCGGTGAGTGTGCTGCTCTTGAGGTGTTTCTCGTGAGCCATGCGCGAATCCGATGGTATGCCATTGAGGTAACGATCGGTGAGAAGCCCCTGGGCCAGAGGCGAGAATGCGATGTATCCGGCACCGGCCTCCATGCATGCGTCCAGTATGCCGCCCTCGGGCTTGCGGTCCAGGATGTTGTAGCGGCCTTGGTAGATGAGCAGAGGTGTGTCGTGCTCTTTAAGGTACCGGGCGGCGATGGGGATTGCTTCGGCCGGCCAGTTGGATATGCCTACGTACAGGGCTTTGCCGCTGCGCACGATGTCAACGAGCGCCTGCAGCGTTTCCTCCACGGGTGTCTCGGGGTCGAAGCGGTGGCTGTAAAATAGGTCCACATAGTCGAGATTCATCCGACGGAGGCTCTGGTCAATGCTGGCCATCAGGTATTTGCGCGAGCCGTGGTCGCCATACGGGCCCGGCCACATGTCGTAGCCCGCTTTTGTGGAGATGAACATTTCGTCGCGGTACGGGCGCATGGAATGTCGCATTATGGTGCCGAAGGTCTCTTCTGCGGATCCGTAGACAGGGCCGTAGTTGTTGGCCAGGTCGAAATGGGTGATTCCGTGATCGAAGGCGTAATGGATTATGTCGAACGAGCGGCTGAGCGGATCCACGCTGCCGAAGTTGTGCCATAATCCGAGTGAGATTTCTGGCAGGAGCACGCCTGAGCGGCCGCAGCGGCGGTAGCGCATGCCGGTGTCGTATCTGTCAGTGGAGGCTTTGTATATTTCCGGTATCATGATTGTTATTTTTTGAGGTTTTCGAAGAATTCTTTGGAAATATCGGTGCGGGAGTGAATTTTGAGTACGGCCCGGCGCCCGGCTTCGGCAATCTGCGTGATCAGACTTCGGTCGGAGGCGATACGGTCAAGCCAAACAAGCAATTCTTCTGCGGAGGTGTATGTGATGCATGATTTTCCGCTCTCCACGGCGATATTCTCCATGGCATAGGGGGTGCCTATCACCATCAGGCCGTTGGCCAGGGCATCAAGCACCTTCCCTTTGGTGCCGGTGCCGATGGATATGGGCGTGAGTTGGATGTCATGGTGGCAGATTTCCTCAATGTAGTCGGGGGCAAATGCGATATGGCTTGTGGTGTATCCTTGTCTGCGTAGCCTTGCGGCATGATCTTCCCAACCGCGGCCTAAAAATGTCAGCTCATAGCTATCGGCCAGCCTGGGGCGCGAGCACAAGGCGTCCACCATGAGGTCGGCCTCCTGTGCCATATAATAGTTGTTCTGGCCGGCCACGAGCAGGCGTACACGGCGTTTGGCGATGTCGGTCGAGCGGTCTGAGGATGTGCCGGCGGCTACATCGTAATGCGGATGGCGCAGAAATCGGGCCTGGATGTCGGGCAGGATGTTGCGCAGAGCTTCAGCATCGACTTCCCCCACAAGATGGTAGCTGATATTGCCGGTGGTGTCGAATTGCCGCTCCATATCCACGTACTTTTTGTAGAAAAGCATGCATTTCAGCAGCGTGGGGGTGTGGCTGAATACGAATCGCCGCGAGAGCATGCGGTGGTAGAACAGCGACGTGCAGTCGGGCAGGATATGGGCGCGTCGGTGGCGGGCAAACTGGCGTGACACACGCCCCATCTCCTCGCCGTAGATCAATATGGCATCGTAGCCGGCGCGGACTATCGCTTCCGCGTCGTCAGCTCTCATCGTCAGATAGTTGTGTATGGGATACCGCAGCATCAGGCGCACCGGCATGCCGAGCGGCGAACGGATGATGCGCCGTAGCCATGGCGAATAGGGCAAAACTTTGATACGGGTGCGGAGCTGCCGGGCGGATTCTTCGATTTTCTCCTGAGGCAGGTCGTTGAAATTGAATGTGTAGATGTCCACGTCCACATCCTCCGGGCGGTGTACCAGCAGATGAAAAGGCAGCGCGGAGGTGCCGCGGATATTCTCTGCGGCCGGCGACATGTTGGTGATGAGGGCTATTTTCATGGCTTGTCAGTAGAAAATGCGTTCGAAAGGTTTGTCGCCGATTTTGGCCGCGTATTCGGGGAATGCGCTTTTCCACATGCCTTCACTCACTAAATTGTAGATTTTCAGGGCGCCGGCCATCATGTAATAGTCTACGAACATCTTCAGGTTGGAATCGTCGGTATTGTCGGCGGCGGTGCCGATGTGGCGTATGATGCCCGGCACGGTGTAGAGGTCGGGAAACTGGCCGCGGGCAATGCGGGTGAACCGGGCGCTGTCGGTGGCGAGCATAATGCGGCATCCCTGGTGGCGTGCGGCCACGCTGCTGATCTGCTCCAATGATTTCCGTATCAGCTCATCCTGTCCGGCAGGGGGCAGGGTGGGGTTGATGTCGGAGTATTCGTTGCTGTCGCCTATCAGATTCATGAAGCGGAAATGGATGGCCGCGTAGTCGCCGCCGATGGCTGCGGCTTGTGCGTCGAGGTGTCGCTGCAGCAGCGGGGTAGGGCGGAACAGCTCGCGGTATAGCTCGCCGAATCCATAGTTGGTGCCACAGACGGTGTTGATGTATCCGAGTGAGTCGTATCCGTAGTAGAAATGGCTCTCGCGGGAGCGGCGGCGCAGAAGGCGTGACGGACTGTCCCACTCGCCGTACATGAATACCGGCGTGGCCCGCGGCCAGGAATGCTCGAGGGCGGCTGTGTCTATTGTCCAATCGTATACGGCTGGCTCAAGGTATCTGCGCAGATCGAACGGATGGGTGAACGAGATACGGAAGTCACGGTCCAGCGCCTTGGATGCGGCATAGACGGATATTGCACCTTTGAGCCGGTCGAACATGCCCCCGTGGGGAAAGCGTCCGTCGGCCATGAACACCATGGCGCGGCTCCGGCCTCCGGATCTCACCGGAAGATAGTGCCGCAGGATGATCCGCGGCTCGCGTATCAGCGTGTCATATAATCGCGTGAACATTGCCATCACGGCAAAATTACAAAAAAGAAACCAAAATAACATAAACATAACCCGGCGAATTTGTATCGCCGGGCATTCAAGAAGTGTGTAAAAAGAGGTGTGAGTGTATCGAATCCAGACAAATATACAAATTGTTTCTGGCCCAAATAGGTGACTGAATCTACCGTAACTGAATCAATCAAAAAGATGCCCTGCAGCCCTGGTATACAGACAAAATTTTTTGTGCTGCAAAAAAAAATCACTATATTTGTCTTCTGAATTATATCTTCAATATGATAAATTATGAATAGAATTTTAGGATTGTTTTTTGGATTCCTATTTCTTGCGTTGTGCTCAGAAATGAAGGGGCAGGTAGTCTCACTTCAGGATTGTACTCCGGATGCAGTTGTGATTGTATCGCAACCCTCCAAAGCTAAGGTGTATATAGATGGTGAGTATGTAGGAGAGACTCCTTTAAGAATTAATAAAAAGGTCTCAACGGGTAATAATGGCTTAAGTGCTGTTTCTTTAGAGTATGGAGACTTTCATTTCAAAGATTTTAACAATTTTATTTTGGTATTAGAAAAGGATGGTTACGAGGACTATTCAAAATCTATATTTAGGGGGGATTATTGCGCTTCTGCAACTGAAGCGTTGAAACTTAGTTGCACATTAACGCCAAAAGTTGTATCTGGATCCATACATCAGGTAGACAACTCGAATTCGGAAATATCGGCTGACAATATAATTCGTTGGAGTGTACAGTCATCACCAAGTGGAGCAAGGATTTTTTGGAGAGTAATATCCAATACACAAGAAGTTAAAAACACGAATGAAACGTATTTGACTAATACTCCGTATGAAGAAACCAGACCGTTCAATATCAAAGGGCTGACATGTGAAAATTCCAATGAAGTAACTGTTGAGATAAAAGTGACAAAAAAAGGATATGCAGACCAGGTAAAGCGATTTAACGTTCGTCAAGCTATGGATCAACAAGAAATTAACACTTTCTTTGAGCTTGTCGCTGAATGATATTGTCGAAATTGTCAAGCTGTATTGTTTTATCATCTTACACAAAGACAGGGCGTCTGTATAAACGTATCTCACCTAAAAAGATTTATTCTAATGTGGTTGCCCTGTCGGTGTGGGAATGCAATAATTATCGTTGGCCGAGCGTTATAAGGCTATATGTTGATATAAATAGCACTATATGAAATCGCTCGTAATATTTGATCTTGATGGCACGTTGCTGAATACTATAGAGGACTTAGGCAACTCGGTGAACTACGCCCTCGCTCAGATGGGGTATCCTACCCACGCCATAGCGGCCTACCCGGCCATGGTGGGCAATGGCGTGATGCGCCTGGTGGAGCGTGCGCTCCCGGCAGAGGTGCGTACCCCGGCAATTGTCGACCGTATGCTCGAGCATTTCCGGGAGCATTACGACCACCACTGCACCGACTGTACCGCCCCTTATCCTGGCATCCCCGAACTCCTCGCCGACCTTACCGAGCGTGGGATAAACCTCGCGGTCACATCGAATAAGTATCAGGCTGCGGTGACTAAAATTATCCGGCACTTCTTCCCTGATGCCAACTGGAAGGCTGTGCTCGGAAACACTCCCGGAGTGCCGCGCAAGCCGGATCCGTCAATCGTCTTCGAGGCTCTCAATCAATGTCCTACGCCCAAGGCAGAGGTACTGTATGTAGGCGATTCGGGTATTGACATAGAGACGGCTCGGCGCGCATGCGTGGCGTCGGTGGGCGTGACATGGGGCTTCCGCCCCGAGCGGGAGTTGCGCCAGGCTTATGCCGATCACGTAATTTCCGATCCCGACTATATATTATCATTGCTTAGTTAAATAAGGTTAAATATTTGTCGTGTGCTGCATATGTGTGTTATATTTGCAGACTTAACACCCGGGGCTGACTGGCTTTGACAGCGTGCAGAAGCGGCGTGTAAGCGTGCAGAGTGATGATGTCTATCCTCTCTAATATATGGCATCGACTATTTTAAATGGCGAAAACAACTACGCTCTCGCTGCTTGATTGAAGTACAGTAAATCAGCTTAATCCGCGCAACAGTTGCGCAGGACGAGACATCGCCCGATTGCCCTTGTTCCGAGGCTAATCGACCAGGCGGTGCAATAATTTCGGAAATAGGGCTTCCGGCTCCCCGGAGGCAGCCCGAAAATTAAGGGGATAAGGCAGTGGTGGCACGTCCCGAGCAGCCGCTGCATGAAAACCAACCGGAGACTACGCACGTAGAAAGCACTCTGATTCCACGTTTGGACGAGGGTTCAAACCCCTCCAGCTCCACTTGAGGCTCGGAAAATGCCGGACGTTTTTCGGTCAATATCAGGCTAAACCGCAGACTATCAAATAGCTCTGCGGTTTTTCGTGCCTTTCCCCATCGACTCAGGGCCGATGCCAGACAGAAAAAGACCGCCATTCCTTTCACAGCTTTAATTTATGGAAGATTATTATGAGTATAGTTGAGTATGATATTAAATGGGTGTCTAAATTTGTTTGGTAAATCGTATGGTATGCCGAACATTTTTTATTTGGTGGATTCGATAGAATTTACTATATTTGCTACTAATAATATATTGATTGTAGAGCGGCATGAGAAAAGAGACAGCTAATATATTATCAGTTCTTGATGGATATATGCTACCGTCTGCCGAGGAGATCGGTAAGCAGATGGCGGCTGATTTCCGGGCGCGGCGCGTGGAAAAGGGACTTACTCGCGAGGAGATTGCGAGCCGGGCTAATGTGCCCTTGAGCAATGTGGCGCGGTTTGAGCAGAAGGGATTGGTTTCTCTGACAAATCTCATCAAACTCGCAATGGCCCTTGGCTACACCACTGAGATCAAGGGCGTTTTCTCAGAACCGAAATTTTCAACGATGGATGAACTTACCCAGATACGGAAGAATGCCGGCAAGAAGAAGGTTTATCCGAAACGCAACAGCGATGAAAAAGATTGACAAACTGAGAGTAAAATATCGAGGCGTAACGGTGGGAGAGTTGTCGCTCACCCCCGACAACCGTCTGTGCGTTTTTGAATATGCTCCCACTTGGTTTGCCAATGGATTCAGCATCTCGCCGCTTGAGCTGCCGCTTAAGCCGGGAATGTTTGTGGCGAAGCATCAGCCTTTCTATGGCAATTTCGGAATATTTGAAGATAGTCTGCCGGATGGTTATGGCCGCTATCTTCTACACAAAGCCCTCCAACGCGAGGGAATCAACGATTCCGACCTATCATCGCTCGACCGGCTTGCCCTTGTTGGAGACGGAGGCATGGGCGCATTGACATATTCGCCAGTCCATATTTTGGGGAAGGAGGAAGATATAGCCGATTTCGACCTGCTGCAACAGAAAGCCTTGGAGGTACTTAAAGAGAAACAGGATTCTGATGCCGGACTGCTGCTATATAACAGTGGCAATAGTGGCGGAGCACGCCCAAAAGCCGTATTTTCAGATGAAACGGGGCATTGGCTCGTGAAATTCCGTCATACCTACGACCCTCAGGATATAGGCAGGCAGGAATATGAATATAACGAGGCTGCAAGGCAATGTGGCATCGATGTTCCTGATTTCAAACTGATCAACGGAAGATACTTTGCGTCCCGTCGCTTTGACATTGACGCAGAAGGCAACCGACTGCATATAGCGACTGCCGGTGGTCTTCTCGGTGTGTCACTTAGCGAGCCTGTACTGGACTACTCCAACCTGCTCGCCCTTACAGGCTACCTGACGCAGAATCCGAATGATGTTGAGCAGATGTACCGTCGCATGGTATTCAACTATCTTACCGACAACAAAGATGACCACTGTAAAAACTTCAGTTTCATAGTGGTCAACAAAAAATGGCGGCTTGCTCCGGCCTATGACCTAACTTTATGTGCCGATGGCTACAATGGCCAGCACGCGACCTCGGTCAACGGCAAAGGCGATCCAAAACTCACAGACTTTATCGCCGTCGGCACGAAAATCAAAATGACCGAATCACACTGCCACGAAATCATAGCGGAAGTAAGTGATGGCTGCGGCATATTGGCGAGATGCAAAATCAAAGGGTAAAACATTGATTCTTAATAAGTTGATCCAGATTGTTAAGAATTTTGAAATCGAAACCTGACCTTATGTTTGTCGAAAAAAGGTTTAACTTCTCAATAGGAACGAACCCGGAGCCTTGGGTAAGAGAATCTTCGGAACAAAAGTTGGAAAATACCGTTACCAACTCGTTACACAAGAAAATGTACGTTTTATATCTATTTGATACTGCGGCAGATATATGGTTTGGAACAAGTCCCTCCACCTCCACCACTAATAAACACCAATCGTTAAATTAATGGTTGGTGATTTCACCTGCCTACGACATCAACCAGACGCTACAAGAAAACCAGAGCCTCCTGATAAATCGCTCGACAAATGAGTCTGACTTGGATGTCTCTATGGGGTCAGCATACGACTATATGCTATCCAAAGATAAGGCTGACAAAATAATATCAGAGGTCAAGGAGGCGATGAAGTCATGGCAAACTGAGGCCAAAAGGCTCGGCATACCCCAACGTGACATCGACACTTTCGCGCCTCGAATCAACAAGTGGCTGGAATAGGTAGTAAGTCCAGGCAGTTAATAGTAGGGATGTATCCAGGTGCATCCCTACGGGACAATTGAATCCGCAAATTTTCTCAGCGGCTATAACTCATTCTGGAGGCCGTTGCTGTGCACACTGTACTTGGCTTGGTATTCCGATGGCAGCATCCCGAATTCTGCCTTGAAATACTTGCGGAAAATATTCAGGTTGTTGAATCCTGTCTGATAAGTCACCTCAGCGATGCTCAACTGGCTTTCCTGCAGCAGTTGTGCCGCACGCTTGAGCCTGAGCACGCGTATGAACTCGATGGGTGTCCTGCCGGTGATCGACAGTATTTTTTTGTAGAAATGCACTCGGCTCATAGCCAATTCGGCGCTTAGTTCCTCCACAGAAAGATCACTGCGGCTGAGATTATCCTCAACGTACTGAATGGCTTTTTTTATTAATTTTTCGTCAAGAGATGTGATGTTGATCTTACTTGGCGACACATCCATAGGCTTGTCGTATGAATCCCGTCTGCGCTGTAACAGATTCTTGATGCGCAGCGTTAGGATGTTGAGGTTGAATGGTTTTGTTATGTAATCATCAGCACCTACCTCAAGCCCTTTTTGCTCATGTTCTTTCGTCGCACGGGCAGTGAGCAGGATTACAAGGATATGTGATGTGCGGATGTCGTTTTTCACGAGGCGGCAAAGCTCGTTTCCGTCCATTTCTGGCATCATCACGTCGCTTACTATTATATCGGGCTGCAGATCCGGCAACATTTTCCAGGCGGCGTTGCCGTCGGGCGCATCATATATATTGTAGTCGGCCTTCAGACAGTCTTTCATGAACATGCGGAAATCGTCGTTGTCATCCACGAGCAATATAGAGGGGCGTGACTTGTTTTTTCCGGAGCGGTCGCTTTCTTGTGCCGCATCATCGTGTCCGGATTGGGACGGCACCAGTCCGGGTGCTTCAATATCGTCGGCAGACGGATTGGCTTGAGCCCCGTCTTCATTTATCTTCACACGTTCTACCGGTATCCGTATCACAAAAACAGATCCTTTGCTTATGTTGTCATGTACTTCAATGCTTCCGTGGTGCAATGCCACAAACTCCTTCACCAGGTTAAGCCCAACACCGCTACCGTGCACTGTGCCGTTGCCTTTCCGAGGCACCTGGTAGAAACGCTCGAATATCAGGCTCTTATGCTCGTCGCTTATTCCGCAGCCGTTATCCGCCACTTTTATCTCAAGGATTTCGGAATTATTTTCGGGATTTTCGGTCAAATCAAGCGACACATCCACGCGTCCTCCTTCCGGTGTGAATTTAAAGGCGTTGGATAGCAGGTTCATGATGATCTTGTTGATCTTATCCTCGTCGAACACCATGTACAACCTCTTGAATGGAGAGAAAAAAGTGAGGTTGATGTTGCGCTGCTCCGAGTAGCCCGAGAAATTTTCACATTGGTTGCGTATTGTCTCTACGATATCGCCGTTGGCGGCAGAGAGATTGTGGCCGGTCATGTCGCTTTTGCGGAAGTCCAGCAGCTGGTTGACCATGTCAAGCAATCTCATGGAGTTATTGTGCGCGATACCAAGTTTTTCTTTAAATTCAGCATTGTCTATGCGCTCCATTACATATTCCAGAGGTGTCAGGATCAAAGTGAGAGGTGTGCGCAAATCATGGCTGATGTTTGTGAAAAACCTCAGCTTCATGCTGTTCAGCTCCTGTTTTTGTCTGGCATCCTGCTCGATCTGCATCAGTTTGTATTTTTGTAATTCGTTATGGCGCAGATAGGCCCTGATCAAGAGAATGATGCCTAAAAGGACAATGGCATAAAGGATATATGCGATCCATGATCTATAAAAAGGCGGCGCGATCACGATCTCAAGTTCGGAAGCCTCATCGCTTACAAGTCCCTTGTCGTTGACTGCCTTTACTTTAAGCGTATAAGTCCCCGGAGCGAGATTGGTGTAAGTGAGTTTGTTGTCAGTCGTGAATGTCCAATCAGAGTCAAACCCATCGAGCATATAATAGTATCCTATCTTACCCAATTGTGCATAGTCCATCGCAGAGAATGTCACCGAGAATATATTCTGGTCATAGTCAAGCCTTATTTTATCGGTATGATTGAGTGCCTTGTCAAGTATGCGGTTGCCTTGGTATACGGAGTCGATAAGCACGCTTTTGTTGAAAAGTGACATGCCGGTGAAATTGACATGTGGCGCTGTGCCTTCAAAAGCTATGTCATCGGGATCAACGATGCTTATGCCAATTGTTCCGCCTGCAATGATTTCGCCATCATTATTCTTTAATATGGCGTTGGTGTTGAATTGTTGCCCGTCGATCTGATTGGAGTCGCAGTATTTATTGATGGTGTAGCCGTAGTGATTACTGCTGCCTGTAACTGTGATATTGTATATGCCGTTACCTGTGGAAGCCCACATTGTCCGGTCGTTATCCTCGACGATGCCATATATTATGGAATTGCTTAACTCCTCAGGAATGATCACATCATCATTGCGGCGGTCGTATATGTTGAGTCCGTTTTTCGTGCACAGCCACAGTAGCCCGCGGCTATCCTCGACTATGCTCGAGATAATGGAATTGGAAAAACGTATGTCATTCCGGCGATTGCCTATGAGCTTCTCGTATAGTCCGGTCGACGGATTATATATCAGCATATAGAAAGGGGTGCCCATGTATATGTTTCCATCTTTCGACAGGCATATCGAGGCTATGTGCTCACGCGCCGGATAATCATTCGGATTGCTGTATGAGACAGCCTTTCCTGTGGACGGATCCATTCCCCATAGCCCGGCTCCCCATGTGCCTATCCAGATATGTCCCGATGCGTCTTGCGACAGGGCGTATATCGTGTGGTTAGCGTAGGAGTCTTTGTTCACCGGATCAAGTATGCGACGGGAAAACGATTTCGAGTCATATACGAGCAGGCCGTTCTGGTAGGTCCCGACCCATAATTTCCCGTCTGTGGCGCATAGGATGCTTGTGACAACCTCGATGGGAAACCTATTCACGAATTCTGGCAACGGAATATGTGTGTTTCGCTGTGTGGCCACGTCTTTTCTGATGATGCTGTTTGACAGGCCAAGATACAGGTTGCCTGCGGAGTCTTTGGCAATGGAGCTGACATCCGGGATGAAACCAGGGATGCCGTGAAATTCGCGAAATCTGTCTGTCCGGGTCCTGAACAGATCCTCGTGATAATAGGATATGCCTCTTTTGAATGTGCCTGCCCAGACCCCTCCGTTCGAATCGGCATACAGACTGTAGACACTGTTTTCTATCAGGCTGTGCTCATCTGTTTCGTCATGCTTCACATATTGTATGTCACGGAGCCGTTTGTCAATTACGTTTATGCCGCCTTGATCAATGCCAACCCACACCCGGCCGTGCCTGTCGTTCACGATCGAATGCACATTGTCGCCTGTAAGCCTGTATGCCGACGCGGGATCCGAGCTGGCTGTATCCCACCGCTTCTCGCGCGGATAATATATATTGATGCCGTTAAGGTTGTATATCCAGTAATCTTCGTCGCGGTCAACGAAGATTTTGTATGGGCCGCCCCTGTCGTCATAGTGATGGGTAAGATGGTCATTCGTATAGTCGACGGTATGGTTAAGTCGGTTGATATGGTCGAAAAAGCCATTGGAATATACGCGTATTACACCCTGACGGTCCTCGGCAAAGGCTGAGACCCGAACATCGGCAGCAATACCTGATGGCTTGATAATGCCAGACGACATCCTGGACTCACGGAAGCTGTAATGCCATGTCCCATTGGCGCGGGTATGTATCCATAGATCCTTGTTGCTGTCCACATATATTAATGAGATATCATCCGTAATGCCGTATTTCTCTCGAAGCACATAGGGGGCATCTGAAATAGTCTCTTTTCGGGGGTCGAAGCAATCGTATGTGCCAATAGTGTTTCTTATCCAGAGCATGCCGGAGGCATCCTCCTGAACATCCTCGATCTGGGTGTTGCCATACTCATCAGGCAGCCCTATGACCTTGAACGTGTAGCCGTCATACCGGTTGAGGCCATGAGAGGTGGAAAACCACATGAAGCCCTGCGAATCGCAGGTGATGTGATTGACCTGATTGTCGCTCAGCCCATCGGACATGGTGATATGCTTGAACTTTATGCTGTCGCTGGCATATCCCGTCACTACTGCCAGACACATCAGTAAAGATATACAGACATTATAGCTTTTCATCGGAAGGTGGATCTTTCTTTTGCAAATATAATCATTTTATTGAGTTTCTGACGTTAAATCCGGTGTTTGCTGAGATTTTGCGCAATGCGCTGGCTGACAATTGTATCGCCTGGCAGAGAAGGGCTGTGGTTAACAAAAGTATAGCGTATTTATAACATTAGTTTAGTGTGTGATTAACAGATTGGGAGCATATATATTATATATTTCTCTTTTTGATTGTTTGCCGGAGGCTATCTTTGCATATTGTAAAAAATATAGAAATAATCAACTCCTGACCATGAAAAAGAATAGACCAATCCTGACATCATTCACTGCATTGTGCCTTATTTCCGGCGTGCTGTCAGCAGGCGCGGTGGAGAATTCCGGCATAAGTGCCTCTCCGAAGCTGCAAAACGGGCATGGCAACCCACTGCTCGATTTTCATTTCACCGCCGATCCCACTGCGGTAGAGCACGACGGGCGCCTGTATGTCTATGCCACCAACGATCATCAGCAATATGAGGAGGTGGGCAAGATGGGTAAGAACTCGTATGAGAAAATAAAGTCACTTGTGATGATGTCAACCGACGATATGGCCAACTGGACATACCACGGCGTGATCGATGTGCATGCGATTGCTCCCTGGATTATGGCATCCTGGGCTCCGTCGATTGTCAAGCGTGTGGAGGATGATGGGCAAACCCACTTCTACCTGTATTTCTCAAACAGCGGCTACGGCACAGGGGTGCTTACTGCCACCTCGCCCGTGGGGCCATGGAGCAGCCCGCTTGGCAGAAGCCTGGTGGATGCGGATTCCCCCGGCCTGGGTGAGTGCAAGGTGCCTTTTGACCCCGGGGCGGTGATTGACGATGACGGAAACGGCTGGCTCTCGATAGGCGCCGGCAAGTCGGTGATAATGCGTCTTGGCAAAGATATGACAAGTATTGATGGAGAAATGGTGACCCTCCCCGCACCCCATCATTTCGAGGCCAATGAGCTTAATTACATCAACGGCACGTATGTGTATACATACAACACCGATTGGCAGGATCACAGCGACTGGCCCTACGAAGGCGACATCCCTACTGAATGCAGTATGTGCTATATGACGAGCAAGACCCCGCTTGATGCCTCGAGCTGGGCCTACGGACGTAATTATCTGAAGAATCCGAGAGGCTACGGCTTCAATGCATCCAATAATCACACTCATCTGCATAAGTACAAGGACAGGTGGTATATATTCTATCATACTACTGAGCTGCAGAAGAGCTTCAATACCGAGGGCGGATTCCGTAATGTGTGCGTCGACGAGATCAATGTGGATGAGCTGGGCGTGAGCATATACATGGCGGAACAGACTCTTGCCGGCCCGCGGCAGATAAGGCCGATGGATGCTTTTTCTCTCCAGCAGGCCGAGACTACAGCGGCCACACATGGCATGAGTTTCGTGCCCGCGCCTGACGGTGTGGCTGGAAATATGGTGGCCACGCCTGTTGCGGGAGAGGGATTCACTGTAGTGCGGGGCGTATCGTTCGGTAAAGTCCCGGCGCAGTGTCAGGTGACGGCAGCGGGTCAGGGCACCATAGAGGTGCGCAGTGGCGCTCCTGACGGGGCTCTGATTGCCAGCTTCGACGTGAATTCTGACGCCCCCGTGCTTCTAAGTGCCGCAGCCGGTAATATAACGGCCGGGACCGAGGGCGAATTATTCTTCCTGCTCAACGGCCGGAATCTCATGTTTGACAACTGGAAATTCAAATGACACATAAAATGATAAAAAGAGCGATCGCTATGCTGTCAGTGATGGCAGCCTTAATGCCGATGAAGGCGCAATACACATTCGACAGACCGTTATATGGCGCGGCGTACTACCACGAATACATGCCATATGAGCGTCTTGACAAGGACATAGCCATGATGAAGGAAGCCGGATTGTCGGTGGTGCGTGTAGGAGAATCGTCATGGGGGCTGTTTGAGCCGCAGGAGGGTAAGTTTGACTTTGAATGGATGGATACGATCCTTGACAAGTTCCATGCCGCCGGGATCAAGGTGATACTTGGCACTCCGACATATTCGATACCCGCATGGATGGCACACAAATATCCCGAGGTGCTCTCTGAGAAAGTGGGCGGAGAAAAGTCGCATTACGGAATACGTCAGAACATGGACTTCACCAACCCCACCTATCTGTTCTTCAGTGAGCGTATGATCCGCAAGATGCTTGAACGCTACGCCAGCCACCCGGCTATTATCGGATATCAGGTCGATAATGAGCTTGAGGCCCGCGATGTAAATAATCCAGGTTATTTCGACGGATTCCGCAGCTACATCAAGGATAAGTTCGGCGGTGACCTGAACCTGCTCACCAAGGAATGGGGGATGAATTACTGGGGAATGAACATCAACACCTGGGAGGAATTCTACGGACGCGACGGAGTGACCAATCCATCTTATAAGAATGAGTGGGAGCGTTACAATCGCAAGCGTGTAGCCGATTTTCTGAATTGGCAGTGCGACATCGTGAACGAGTATAAGCGTGACGATCAGTTTGTGACGCATTGCTTTATGCCTGCTTTCCATAATGTGGACCAGGTGGAGGCCTTCCGGCAGATGCAATATCCTGCCATCAATGTATATCACGGAGTGCAAGATTGGCAGGACGGACAGTTGATCGCATACGCCGGCGACTATATGCGCACCGTCTCCGGAGGCAACTATCTGATTACAGAGACCAATGCGCAAGGCACCGGATGGGATGCAAAGGGGCAATATCCGCCCTATGACAATCAGTTGCGCCAGAACATGTACGGGCACCTCGCATCCGGAGCCAATATGGTGGAGTACTGGCATTGGGCCACACTGCACTATGGCCAGGAGACCTATTGGCGCGGAGTGATAGGGCACGACCTTGAGCCGAACCGTGTGTATCGCGAATTCCAGCGCACTGCGCGCGAGCTCGACCGCATAGGCAAGGATATAGTCAACCTTAAAAAGGAAAACAAAGTGGCCATCTTATACAGCCATGACTCTCACCACGCCCTCGGCTTCATGCCCTACCACAATGGAGGAGGATACCCGGTGAATGCCAACTATCCTGTGGATCTGGCACATAAGGCTCTGTATTTTCAAAACATTGAGACTGATATCATCCCTTGCGACAAAATAAGAGATTTCAGCGGGTACTCCATGCTGGTGATACCGCCTTTGTACGTCGCCGATGACAGTCTGCTGATGGCTATTGATAAATTCGTGAAGGACGGTGGCTATGTGGTGATGATGCATAAGAGCGGTTACTGCAATGAGCATTCTGCTGTGCGCCCTGTGCTTGCGCCCGGCCCCCTGCGCGCTGCCTGCGGATTCTATTATCAAGAGTATTCCACGATCGGCGGTATGCGGCTGAAGGACAATGCCTTTGGCATGGGCGACCGAAACGCCATAAACACATGGTATGAATTCCTGATTCCCGAGACCGCCAAACCACTCGCCTACGGAGACCATCCGTTCTTCGGCCAGTGGCCCGTAGTGACGGAAAACAATTACGGCAAGGGCAAGCTCTATTATATCGGTGCCTATCCCTCGCAAGAGCTGCTTGACAAGATAATCCGGATGGCCGCTGTGGAGAAGGGGCTTATAGCCGATAATGAGATGCGTTTCCCGATAATTAAACGCTCGGGCGTCAACGGACAAGGACGCGCCGTAAACTATATATTCAACTATAGCGCCGCCCCGGCGAAAGTGGTATATACATCAGGCCGTTCGGTCAACTTGCTTGACGGAAGCGTTGTGGCCAAAGGTGACACCATAAGCCTTGGCGCATGGGATTTAGGCATATATCTCGGCAAATAAAAAAACTGCGTATGTGCACGCAACCTATCATACACATTTATAAACAATTCTCCAATTCATGAAACGATTTCTGATATTAAGCATGGCCGCACTGTCATCGTACGTGTCCCATGCCGAACTTGTGCTCCCTGACATAATCAGTGACAATATGGTATTGCAGCAGCAGTCCGAAGCACGTATATGGGGATGGAGCGCACCGCAGGCGCTGATCTCAGTCACACCCGACTGGTCTGATAAGACCTACACGGCCGTAACCGGCAAGGATGGACGCTGGGATGTGTCGGTAGCCACTCCCGCCGCCTCCAATACCCCCACTTCGATCTCCATCACCGGCGACGGTGCGGATATCAGGCTTGAGAATGTGCTTATCGGTGAGGTATGGTTATGCTCCGGACAGTCCAACATGGAGATGCCTCTCAATGGCTTTTGGTGCCAGCCTGTCGAGAATGCGGGCCGCGCCATCGCATATTCGGGGCGCTATCCCGGGGTGCGCGTCGCTACCGTCGAGCGCAAAGGCGAATATGAGCCGCAATCAGCCGCCGCAGGCAAATGGCTGGAGAGCAATCCACGCAACGCCGGCAATTTCTCGGCTACCGCCTACTTCTTCGCATGCTCGCTCAACGATATTCTCGGCATACCCGTAGGGGTGATAAATTGCTCGCTCGGAGGCAGCAAGGTGGAAGGCTGGATGCCTAAATGGAAACTTGACACCTATCCTGATTGTGATATCGAAAAGGAAAAGGCCACTCCAGATTCTGTGCTGCACCTGTGGGAGCGCATCAATATAATGTACAATGCCATGTTGCATCCCATAGTGGGCTATACAGTGAAAGGTTTTCTGTGGAATCAGGGTGAGGCTAATGTCGGATCACATCATAATTATCCGCAACGTCTGGCCGACATGGTAGAGATATGGCGCGACGAATGGGGGCAAGGCGAGCTTCCGTTTTATTTCGTGGAGATTCCGGCCTGGAACTACGGCAATCCCGACGGATCAATAGCCGCGATGCTCAGGGAATCACAGCACAAGGCCGCCGCCATCATACCTTCTTCAGGATGCGTAAGCACCACCGACCTCATATATCCGCGTGAGATCAATGATATCCATGGCTCAAAAAAACAAGAGATAGGCGAGCGTCTGGCATTCATGGCTGCCGCGAAGACTTATGGCATCGACGGAATGCCATGCGATTACCCTCGCTATAAATCTGTCGACCTGCAGGGCAACAAGGCAGTCGTACACCTGGATAATATAGTCAACGGACTTACCCCCAATGCTGAGCTTGATGGTTTCGAGGTGGCTGGGGCCGATAGGGTGTTCCACCCGGCCAAAGCCCGGGAGTTATGGTATGGCAGAGCCATTGAGGTTTCTTCAGATGATGTCGCTGATATCAAGGCTGTGCGTTACTGTTTCCGCAACTTCTCGATAGGCTCAATCCACAATCACGTGGGCTTGCCGCTAATCCCTTTCCGTACAGATGATTGGAGCGAGTGATCAGCTCCACTTTCTGTGCGGGGATTACATTTGTACACCCTATTGTTAACATATGTATACCCAGCGTGATTTAAAACTTTTGCTTATCGATAACATTTTTTAAGACCTGTGACCGCGGGGCTTATTAATTTTGCAAAACTAATTCTGATTCTAACCTCAAATCTGTATGAACTAATGAACAAACTAATTCTGCGAAAAACGATTGCTCGCGTTAGCCGGGCGATCGTGACGTTATGTCTTTTGCTGGCTGTGCTTTCTTTGCCGGCTACGGCTGCGTCGCAAAACAACGTTTCCGGTACGGTGACATCCAACGACGGTGAGCCGCTTATCGGAGTCAGTGTGAAGGTCAAAGGCTCGTCTCAAGGTGTGTCCACCGATATTGATGGCAAATACACACTCCGCGCTGAGGCAGGGCAGGTATTGCAGTTCTCATACATCGGTTACCGTCCGTTGGATAAAAAAGTCTCGGGCAAGGTAATGGATGTAGTGATGGAAGAAGACCTCCAGACCCTTAATGATGTGGTCGTGGTGGGTTATGGCACAATGAAGCGCAGCGATATCACCGGCTCGGTGGTATCTGTAGGCGCTGATGATATCAAGAAGAGTGTGGTCACATCGGTCGACCAGGCTCTGCAGGGCCGTGCCGCAGGTGTGGATGTGACACAGAACTCAGGCTCTCCCGGCGGCGGCATATCGGTATCTATCCGAGGCACCAACTCACTCAATGGCAACGAGCCTCTTTATGTGATAGATGGCGTGGCCATTGATGGAAAATCCTCGGATGGCAAGACATCAGCACTTTCCACGATCAACCCCTCTGACATTGTATCCATGGAGGTATTGAAGGACGCTTCGGCCACCGCTATTTATGGCTCGCGCGCATCCAATGGCGTAGTGCTCATCACCACCAAGCGAGGCCAGGCGGGCAAGACGCGTGTCACATATGAGGGATATTATGCATTCCAGCAGATTCCTGAGCGTTTGGAGACTATGAACCTGCGCGAGTACGCACAGCTTTACAACGAGCGTGTCGAGGTGCTCGGATGGGGTGAACGTGAGGAATTTGCCGATCCGTCGATACTCGGCGACGGTACTGACTGGCAGAAAGAGATCTTCGGCAACGCCGGCATGTGGAGCCACCAGGTGAGCATCAGCGGCGGCACCGATGCCACCCAGTTCCTTATCAGCGGAAGCTATACCGATCAGGATGGTATTGCCGTTGGCTCCAATTTCAAACGATTCACTGCCCGTATCAATGTAGACTCGAAAATCACCAGCTGGCTTCAGGTCGGGGCGCAGTCTTCATTGGCAACAACCGAACGCAACAATACCATTGATGACAACAACGTGATCCAGACCGCTTTGCGTCAGCTCCCCGAAGTGCCGGCCCGCAACCCCGACGGATCATGGGGCTATCAGGAGGATAATCAGCTTGGCACCTATTTCACCAACCCGCTTGCCGATGCTCTCACCCGCGAGAACAAAAACAAAGGTCTGCAGGCGCTCATCAATGCTTATGCCAACATCACCATCCTGCCCGGCCTGACTGCCCGCATCGAGTATGGCGGCAATTATGACCGTGGCAACTGGTACTACTTCCAGCCCGAGCTTACGCTTGGCCAAATGAAGCAGACCAGCCAGAGCCAGCGTCAGAGCTCAAGCAGCAATTACACCAACTTCAAGCAGTATGTCACTTTCATGAGAGACTTCGGGCCTCATAGCCTCAATGTAATGGCAGGTCATGAGTCGCAGGAATCAAAATGGGAGAATCTGTCTGCTTCACGCGCGGGTTATCTTTTCAATAATGTCCATTCTATAAATGTAGGCGACAAAAAGACAGCCACTAACGGCAGCGGCAGCGGATGTTTTGCCGTGGAGTCGTATTTCGGACGTGTCAACTATAATTTTGACAACAGGTATCTACTCACTGCCACTCTCCGTGCCGACGGATCATCGACTTTCGGCGCTGACAACCGTTGGGGTTGGTTCCCCTCGGCCGCACTGGCTTGGCGCATGAAGAATGAATCTTTCCTTAAAAACGTGGATTGGCTCACAGATGCCAAACTGCGTTTCGGTTGGGGTATTGTGGGCAACCAGAATGCCGGTAATTATGCCTACGGCTCCACAATGGCCACCACAGCCACCAACTGGGGCAGCGGTTTCTATCCTGCCAACTTTGCCAACAGCAAACTCAAATGGGAGGAGACTCATTCATACAACGTGGGTCTTGACCTGGTATTCCTGAACAACCGTATTGAATTCATATTCGACGCATATCTCAAGAATACGAAGAACCTGCTGATGCAGGCTTCATTGCCCTCATACATCAGTGGTGTGATCAGCTCGCCGTGGGTAAACACAGGCGAGATGCGCAACAAAGGATTTGAGTTCACTCTCAACACTGTGAATATCTCCAACCGCGACCTGTCGTGGACCTCAAGCCTTACTTTCTCGCTCAACCGCAACAAGGTGCTCAAACTTTACACCGAGAGCACTGGCATCCAAGGCAAGATTGGAAACGAAACATTCACTTACACCATGGAAGGTAACCCCGTGGCACAGTTCTATGGCTACAAAGTGATTGGAATGTTTGAGAAAGAGAGCGATTTCTACATGAAGGACGCCAACGGTGACTTCATCCTTGATGCCTCTGGCAACCGCCGCTTTGTGGCTATCCCTGAGAATAAGGAAGTGGCCGACGGTACAGGCGTGTGGTACGGCGACTACATATACGCTGACCTTAACAACGATGGTGTCATTGATGAAAAAGACCGTACGTTCATCGGTAATCCCGAGCCTGACTTCACATTCGGTTTCAACAACACAATCTCGTGGAAAGGTCTTGACTTCAATCTCTTCCTTACCGGATCAGTCGGTAACGACGGCTTCAACTATCTCCTGCGCGAACAGAGCAACCCCACTGACCGCTGGACCACACTCTCATCAGTATGCGACTACGCCAAAGTCGCTCTTATCAATCCCGACGGTGAGCGCACACTCGCCAATATGCATGTCACCAATCCTGGTGCATCCACTTACCGCATCGACACCGCCGCCTCGAACTCAAACAACCGTACCAGCGACGTATATGTCGAGGATGCATCATATCTGCGTATAAAGAACCTGTCGGTGGGCTACACATTCCCGGCATCGCTCACGCGCCACTTCCTTGTGGAATCACTCCGTGTATACTGCAATATTCAGAATCTGTATACATTCACAAAGTATAAAGGCTACGACCCGGAGATCGGCGCATATAATCAGCAGGTACTTCTGCGTGGTGTGGACTACGCCCGCTATCCATCGCAACGCATGTTCACATTCGGCCTGAATCTGACTCTCTAAATTATAAACACTAACATATAAAATAAGCATGAAACTATATAAATATGTCACCGGTCTGGCGATGCTGCTCGGCTTGGCATCCTGTGGTGATGATTTCCTGAATAAAGTGCCCGACGGCGAATATGTGGAGGATAACTTCTACGCCTCCGACGCAGCCGTTGCCGCTGCCACAGCTCCGCTCTACAACCGCGCCTGGTTCGATTATCATTCCAGGTCGATTGTCCTTCTCGGCAGTCTGCGTGCCAATGATGTATATTCTCCGTACAACAACCCCGAATTCACATTATTCACGGTTGATGCCCTGAACACCAACCTCGCCAATGCTTGGCAGGGACTTTTCTCGGTGGTCACCATGGCCAATGCCACGATTCTCAACGTAGAGACCAAGTGTCTTCCCGAGGTGACACAGAAAGCTAAAGAGGCCGCTATTGCGGAAGCCCGTCTGATGAGAGCGTGTGCGTATTACTATGCCCTGCACATCTGGGGGCCTGTGATCATCTTCGAAAACAATCAGGATGTGGTGGACAATCCTGTGCGCCCGCGCAATTACGAGGAGGATGTGTTCGAATTCATAATCCGTGACCTTGAGTACGCCTCAAATCACCTCCCTGAGACTCCTGCCGCTTCCGGACGTGCCACATGCTGGAGCGCAAAAGCCATGCTCGCCAAGGTATATCTGAGCCGTTCGGGCTGGGGCAATCCCACACGCGACCAGGCCGACCTTGACAAATGCAAGGAACTGTGTCTCGATGTGATTGACAACAGTGGCGCACAGCTTATGGACGACTATCACGACCTGTTCAAATATCGCCATAACAATAATATCGAATCCCTGCTGCAGATGCAATGGTACGCTTCTGCCAAAGCCGATTGGGGCGCCAGCAACACCCTGCTCTCCGATCTTTGCGGCGACAGCAAGATGGTGGGTGGCGTGACCTCGTGGAGCGCCTATAATGCCGGGTCTGACATGCTGATGCAGTACAGATACAAAGGTGCCAACGGTAGATATAAGTGGGAGACGATACGTCGCGATGCCACATTCACAACCCCTAACGTACACTATGATTACATCTGTATCGCCGACGGTGGCTATACCTACGAGGGTAAGACCTCCATTATAAAGAAGGGTGTCCCCGGTGGCCCGGATGATGACAATGACGGGTATGTGGATGTGATGAACTCCCCGCTCAACACTTACATAGTGCGTCTCGCCGACATCTATCTCACTTACACCGAGGCATGCCTTGGCAACAAAGAGTCTGTCTCTGGCGATGACATACGTTATTTCAATGCTGTACGCCGCCGTGCCGGCATAGATGAGGCCACTTCGGTTACGATTGACGACCTTATCCGTGAGCACCGTGTGGAATTCTCTATGGAATACCAGAACTGGTATTATCTTATCGACCTCTATAAATGGCAGCCTGAGAAGATGCTTGAGTATCTCAACAATCAGTATCGCGGCTATTCATGGGATGAGATTCAGATCGGTGAAAAACAGGAGATCACATTCGTGATTACCTCTGATTGGAAAACGCCTGAAGACACTCCTTTCGGACAGCTTGAGCCGCCATCGATAAAGGCTAAGATTACAGCCAACAATATATTCCTGCCCTATCCTGAATCGGATGTGATCCAGAACCCGCTTCTTAAGGCAGAGCCCGAACATTATAATTTTAACGATTAACCATGTACGTCATGAACAGATTATATATCCTGCTTGCAGTATTATTCGCTAACATCGCGATGCTGTCACTGGTGTCGTGCTCCGATGATGACAATGTAGGACAGCCGGTTATCGAATGCGTGCGCACCACCGACCCCGAATTGTCCGACTCCACGTTCACCGATGCCACTGTCGGTCAGATGATACTTATCCAGGGACGCAACCTCAACGATGCCAAACATATCTACATCAACGACCAGGATGTCTACTTCAACAGCAATTATAATACCTCCACACACATCATCGTGACCATTCCAGGCGATCTTGTGGTGCGCGGCATGGATGACTCCCTGCCACTGGAGATACGCGTGGAGACATCCCATGGCACTGCTACGTATGGCTTCCATGTCATAGCCGGATATCCCTCGCTTGAACTGTACAAAGCCGATCTGCCTCTGAATGAGGAGGGCATACCCGAAATGGTACCTGGACAGGAAGTGACTCTCGTGGGCAATCTTCTCCATGAGATTGAACAGGTCTGTGTCACCGACCTTGACACCATTCCATTGTTCGAGATCACTGAGTACACTCTCAATGCCGACCGTACCGAGCTCAAAATCAAGATGCCTGTCGGTGAGCAGATTCCTGATTATGGCATCTACATGGTCAAGTGCTATGCAGGCGAGGCTTACTGCGGATTCTCCAAGAGTCCGATGGAGCCTGAGATCTACGACATAGTGCCTGACATGCCCGTGCCCGGACAGAAAGTCGTGATATATGGTAAATACCTCACCAACCTTACTGCTCTCAATCTTGGTGGAGAAATCGACATCAACATAGAGGAGGTCGTTGAAAACGAGGCCATGACCACACTTACATTTACAATGCCCGCACAGGTGCCAACGATCGAATCGAATGGCAAGGCATCAGTGTCAACCCTTGGCGGCAAGGCTACGGTGTCGTTCTACAACTACGATTGGATCTTCGAGGACTTCGACGGCAATGGCACCTCCATGATGTGGCAGTGGGGAACTAACAACTACTGGGGCAACGCTCCTGCTGGCAGCGTGCCTGTGACCTCTGGCAATATCCTCTTCTTTGACGGAAGCAATACCGGATGGTGGAATAATGAGTACGTACATGGCAAAGCATTGCCCGAGTATATACCCGCCGCCACACCCCTTGAGAATGTACAGCTCCGCTATGAGGTATACCTCCAGGAAGACGCTGCCTTGGTTTCACGTGTGAAGTTGTTTGAGACCGTTGTCGAACGGACAGTCGAGGATTATAATACCGGAGTCCTTATGCCCGGGCAATGGATGTCGGTGGTAATACCGATGACAGAGTACGGGGCCGGTTGCGCCACATGGGGCGATCTCGCCGCAAAGAACAATCTTGATTCCGATAACTTCGTGATCGACCATATGACCCAAGCCGGAGGAGCCATGCACACCGGTTATGACAATTTCCGCTTTTATATTAAAGATAACAATAGCAAATAATGAAACATTCCTTGATAATAAACAGACTTGTGCTGTTCATAAGTCTGATACTGCCATCGCTCTCTATCGTATCATGCCAGGACGATGACAAATACGTCCCCGAAGGCGACGTACAGCTCTCTGTAAGCCGCGATGGCTCCGAAGTAGATGCCCTGGAGTTTGGCAACTACGGAGGTAACGCCGTGCTCACTCTCGAAACTAACGCCTACTGGAACATATCTGTCACCGAGGGCGCCGATTGGCTGGAACTCTCCAACCGTTCAGGAGACCCCACACTGGGATTCCCCGGCAAGGAGGATGAGCCACGCTACATAAAGATCACGGCAAAACCGCTCGGGAGCGATCCTACCCGCACATGCACGGTGACATTCACCGCCGACAATGTGCAAAAGACAATCGCAGTCACACAGACACAACCCGATGCCGCTGACGAGGCAGGATGGGAATGCGCCCATGTGGCAAACCGTAATATGGGATTCGGCGTGAACTTGTGGAATACACTCGATGCCACCGGCGACTGGTTTGATCCCGACGATATCGTGGCTTGGGAGACATGCTGGGGACAGCCTCTTGCCACTCAGGAATGGTTTGATGCTGTGGCCGCAGCCGGCATAAAGGCAGTCCGTGTCCCTGTGACATGGGGCGGTCACATGGATGCCGACCGTGTGGTAAAGAAGCCATGGATGGATCGTGTGGAGGAAGTCGTGGGCTATGCAATGAATGCCGGGCTCTACTGCATACTGAATGTCCATCACGACACAGGCGATGGAGGTTGGGTATGTGCCGACATAAATAATATGGAGACAATATGCCCCAAGTTCGCCGACCTGTGGACACAGATTGCCACACGTTTCAAGGATTATGACCACAAACTCATCTTCGAGGGCTACAATGAGGTGCTTGATGAAAATAACAACTGGGGCACGCCTTCAGTGGAGGCATGCCAGGCAATCAATATGCTTGCGCAGACATTTGTCGATGCTGTGCGCGAGACTGGCGGCAACAACCTCCACCGCAACCTTATAGTAAACACCTACGGAGGTGGCGGCTCAGCTCACAATCTCAGCCACATGGTGATTCCCGAGGATCGCATACCTGGACATCTCATGCTGGAGGTACACAATTATACCCCCGCTGATTTCTCCAACCTCTCTGGTGCGCTCAGCGATCTTGAGGATGAGGAAATGCCATTGTGGACCAAGGATTTTGAAAACCTCCTTGCTTCGGAGCTTGATATACTTATCGAGTATTCCAATAATAACGGCATTCCCGTCGTGATTGGCGAATGCGGTGCCTACGAGCGCATTCTGGAAGAGGAGCGTGCCAAATATGGCGAGTTCATCACATCCTACTCAAGCAGCCGGGCAAATATCAGCGTATTCTTCTGGGGGCAGCTGATTGACCGCACCACCTACGAGGAACTGTTCCCGCAATTCATCGACGCATTTCTCAAAGGAGTCAATTAAGAGTAAGCGTAATCCCTTATAACTGCGAGGCCATCCGACAAGATCTGATGGCCTCGTCTTTTTGCAGTCAAAAGGAATTTTTTGCACGGAAATGATTCGGAATGAAGATCATTTGCCCTTATTCCTAAACAAATTTTCAGACACACTCAGGCGTGAAATAAAAATTTAATATATGATAAATATCCATGAAACATATTATCAGGAATTTTGCGGTGGACAAATCTCCCTGATGGATTATGGATATATTAAGATTTACTGCTGTCATTGCGCTTCTGGCTGCCGTCATTGCCGCTCCATGCGTTGCTCAGGATAAGTCGTTTTACATCCCTGAGATACATGGGACGGTAAGGGCTAAGTATGAGTATGAGCCACAGATCAGCGCCGGCCGCTTTGAGGTGCGCAACGCCAGGGTCAGCGTGGACGGAAAAATTTTGCCTGTAATCTCCTATAAGGCGGAGATCGACCTGTCGGACGAAGGCAAGATCAAGATGCTTGACGCATATGTGCGTTTTACTCCTGAGAAGGTGACGGCTAATGTTACAATGGGGCAGATGAGGGTGCCGTTCACAATCGATGCCCATCGCTCGCCACATCAGCAGTATTTCGCCAACCGCTCATTCATCGCCAAACAGGTCGGGAATGTCCGTGACGTGGGTCTTGCCGGCATGTATCGGTTTGGTGGAGAAGTGCCCTTGACCATTGAGGGTGGCATATTCAATGGCTCTGGCCTTACTAATCAGAAGGATTATTGGACAAAATGCTACAACTTCTCGGCCAAGGCGACCGCGTCGTTTTTCAGACGGCTGGTGGTGCAGGCGAGCGCGCAAAGGATCAGACCCGAGGATGTCAATATAATGATGTGGGATGTCGGCGCATATTATCACGACCACCGGTGGCACATCGAGGCAGAATACCTGCGCAAGAATTACTCCCACGGAGCATTTCCGGCAGTCAACGCCGTGGATGCCTTTGTGTGCCGGCGCTTCCCGTTGAAAAGATACCTGTCTGGGATTTCTGCCCTCGGGCGATATGATTACATGTCGGATCACTCCGATGGCACCAAGGATGAGGACGGTCTGTTGTCAGTCAACGACCCCGGGCGGCACCGGCTCACATTGGGTGCGACATTGCATTTCGGCGGCAAGAAGATTTATGCCGACCTGCGTGTCAATTATGAGAAGTACTTCTATCACCAGGGAATCACGCCGGGCATCTCTGACCGGGACAAATTCGTCGTAGAACTTATGTGCCGTTTCTGACACGGCACACGTTCAGACGAATCCGTAGCCGTATCCTGAGCGGGTGATTATATGGTCGCCGTAAGGTGCTATTTTCGAGCGGATGCGGGTGATGTTGACATCCACTGTGCGGTCATTGACCACAACCTCGCCATGCCACACATTTTGCAGTATCTCTTCACGTGAGAATATTCGGCCCGGGTGGGAAAGCAGAAAATGGAGGATTTCAAATTCCTTTTTCACAAGTTTCACTTCTTTCCCGTCTACGGTGCAGCGTTTTATGTCAAGATTGAGCTCGATGCCTTCGTATGTCACGGTGTTCTGTGCAGGAGGGGCGGCGGCTCTTCTCAATACAGCCTTTACACGGGTGAGGACATTGCGGATGGTGTAAGGTTTGTAGATGTAATCATCGGCTCCAAGATTGAGGCCGGCCACCATATCATCCTCCGTGTCTTTGGCCGTGCAGAATATTATCGGAATCCGGGCTGTCGACGGATCATTCTTGAGCATCCTGGCAAACTTGAAACCGCTCATCTCCCCCATCATCACATCCAGAAGTATCAGGTCGTAGCTCTGGATATTCATTGTCATAGCCTCCTCCGCGCTGAATGCCTTGTCGGCGGAGTAGCCTTCAAGTTCGAGATTGAACTGGAGGGTGTCGCACAGTGTTTCGTCGTCCTCTACGACAAGTATCCGGTAGTTATTCTCCATAATTTGCTATGTGTTTGTGGTGGCAAAGTTAATATTTATTTGTTTCACAAACGTTAAATGGCATATAAATTGCGTCCTGTAATCGGCAGTTCCGCGATTACAGGACGCTCTGTTAGGATGATTGTATCTGACTGAGGTCAGACGTGGCTCAGTTGTTGATCAGGGTCTTCTTTCCGTTTATGATGTAGATGCCACGGGGGAGGGTGGAGAGGACAGTCTTGTCTGTGGTGGTGAGCACGCGGATTCCCTGGAGGTTGTAGACGGTGAATGTGCTGTCGTTGTCCACGATCACATTCTCTATTCCGGCGGGAACAGCCTCGACTGTCATCATGTCGGAAGTATTGGTGGCATAATCCTCATAGGCTTTTGTGCGCTTTGCCACTACGGTGTATCCGTGTCCCTCGCCTTCGGTAAGGCCGGTGAATGTGTGGCTTGTCTTGTCGGTTACGGCCGATGCGAATGCAGGCGATACGAGCGATTCGCCGGCGAGAAGATTCTGTGTGATGGTTACATCGTCAACAAAGAAACGCTTCCCGCTCTTCGACATGAACGCTATGATGATGTTGTCGCGTCCGTCACCTTTGAAAGTCACTTTGCCGTGGTTTAGACCGACATTTGGACACGGTATCTCCAGTGCTGCGCTTGCCTGCTGGTCGGTGATGTCGTTCAGGATCATCACTAAGATTACTTCCTGCGCGTTGCTGAGTTCGGGAATGGTATTGACTGTCGCGTATACGTTGGCCTCTACGGTGAATGTTCCGCCGTTGTTTTTCAGCGACATGCGGGGCGAGGCCACCAGGCCTGCCGCGCCATACCATGTTGTGCCATTGGTGCCGGCCATGCCTTCTGCCCATGCCGGATTGGTGAGGATCCATGCCGAGTTTGCCATGCCGTTTTCAGCCAGATTCAGGTTTGCATAGAATGTGCCGGGAGTCTCAACTGTGCCTTCGGTGATTTTGTCGAAGTTCTCGGTGATCACAGTCACATCGTTGATGGGCTCGGTGGCTTTCACTATGCGGCATGCGCTCACCACATAGGAGTCGGCATGCGGCATGCGCTCCCAGTTGGCTGTGAAGGATGTGGCGGAGGTCTCGGTGGGCTGGAGTGTCTTCACTTTTAGTCCGTTCAGACCGTCGACCCATACAGGGTAGCTTGTGTCTGACACTATCTCTCCGTCGCGAGCCTGGAGATAATAGTAGTAGTCTTTCTCAGGGTCGATGTCGCTTACGGTGTATGATTCGCCCTCGACAGGGAGATTCTCTATCACGAATTTGTTGACAGGCTGCTCCTCGCATTCAATCTGGATGTCGTCGATCACAAAGCCCATGTCGCCGTCTTTGCTCTCATATCTGAGCTCGATCTGGTTGTATCCGAGCCCTATCTGCTCGCCGGAGAATTCTTTCCATCCGCCATCTTCCTCAAGCCAGTAGTTGGGGAGATTGGCTATGTGGTCCACCTTGGTGCCGTTGTTGCCGAAGAGGCGTACGGCCAGCAGGGAATTGTTGTCCTCATCGTATTTTGTGGGGCGGATCCAGAATTTCACTGATTTTATTGGCAGATTGGTGGGCGCGGTCAGGATGTAGTCGTCCACCTCATCGAGCACGATGGCCTGGGGTGCCGAGTTGTACCATCCTTCGTCGGTGCGCATGTCGGTTGCGCCTTTTGTGGATACGTCGATGGTCCATCCCGCAGGATAGTTGGGATTGGCGGTGTCGATGCTCTTGCCGTCGGCTTTGAGGCGGATTCCGTCGAAGTTTTCGGTCACAGTCTCAGTCTTGGGATTCGTAGGCACGACCTGATAATATACGTTCAGCAGGTGCTCGGGGGCATCGGTCGGCTCCCAGTTGGCCACGAATTCGGTGAGCGAGTTGTTTATAGCCGGTAGTGATTCTGGGGCTGGTATGCGGTCGATTGTACGTTCAATCTTGATGTCGTCAAGCAGGAGTGTGCCATTTTCTGCTTTGAATTGGAAATTGCAAGGAGAGTCAAACGATCCTTTTGTGCTGGTGAATGCGAATTGCTTCCATTCTGTGGTAAGCGGGCAGTCAATGTCGTCAACCGGCCCGTTGTAGCTGTCACAGAATGCCAGCCACAGGTTTGTTTCGTTACCGGCTATGGCACGTGCCCGGAATGTGATTTTCACAGTGCCGAAAAGTGCCATTTTAGGGCTGGTGATGGAGCCGAAGCTCTTTTGGTCGTATGAGTTGACATACTCGCCGAGCATGCAAATGCCTCCGGCCTGATATACACCGTTTCCTCTCCAGCCCGGGGTTTTGGTATAAGAATCAGGGATGGGATTCTGGGCGGCAATGTTTATGGCATCCGGGGCATCTTCTGTGCCGGCGGTGAACAGCGAGAAGTCCTCGTCGATCACTACCTGGGCTTCAGGAGCCTTGAGGACAGTGCCTCGGGTGTTGGAGTGCCGTTGTGCAGAATGGCGTGTCCATTCCGCGTGCTGAGGTGTGGGCAGTGCTGCGGCAATGCCTGTGGAGAACAGGGTGGCAACGGCAAAAGAGTAGATTTTTTTCATATGGATTGTTTTGTATTATAGAATAATCTTGTTTGAATATTTTGCAAATATACGGAGAATATTCCGTGAAAAAAAAGTGAATGCTGAAATTTGGTAAAAATATTGTCATTTTGGCGGATGTTTGCTTAAAATGTTGTAATTTTGGATGCTGAATCCGTAATATTGTTGCACACCTAACATCTAAACCATGTTGAGAAAAATCAGACTAACATTTGCGCTGGTGTTCTTCAGCTGCATCACACTCCTTTTTCTTGATTTTACCGGGACGGCTCACCGATGGCTGGGCTGGATGGCAAAGATACAGTTCCTCCCGGCGCTGATGGCCCTTAATGTCGGTGTGATTCTTGCGCTCGTATTGCTCACACTTCTTCTCGGCAGGGTATATTGCTCCGTGATATGCCCTTTGGGAGTAATGCAGGATATATTCGGGTGGATGGGTAAAAAGCGGAAGAAAAACCGCTATTCATATTCGCCGGCCAAGACTGTGCTACGCTATGTCATGCTCGCGGTGATGGTCATTGCCATTATTCTCGGCATCGGCTCGGTGGTGGCAATTCTGGCTCCCTACAGTGCATACGGTCGCATAGCTCAGAACCTGCTCTCGCCGGTCTGGGCGTTCGGCAACAATCTGCTGGCTGAGTGGGCCGCCAGGCATGAGAGCTATGCATTCTATCCGGTGGATGTATGGATCCGCAGCGGCGTCACATTCGGGATAGCCGTGGCCACCTTGGTGATACTCGGGATACTGGCCTGGCGCAATGGACGCACATATTGCAACACCATCTGCCCTGTGGGAACGGTGCTGGGCTTTCTGTCGAAGTATTCGCTGTTCAGACCGGTGATAGATACCTCAAAATGTAACGGGTGCGGACTGTGCGCGCGCAACTGCAAGGCGGCATGTATCGATAGCAAAAAACATGCGATCGACTACTCCCGCTGCGTGGCGTGTATGGATTGCATTGACCGGTGTCATAAGGGGGCGATATCATATTCGCGCAGGAGAAGGCGGTCTGAGAAGCCGTCTATGGAGCCATCGGATGCATCACGGCGCACGTTTATCACCGCCACGGTGGCAGTAGGCACTGCTGTGGCGCTTCGTGCCGAGGAAAAGACTGTGGATGGTGGTCTCGCCGTGATCACCGACAAAAAGGTCCCCGCACGCAAGACCCCTATAGTGCCTCCCGGGGCAATCAGCTTAAAGCATCTGACCGACCATTGCACCGGATGTCAGCTGTGTGTGGCGGCATGTCCCAATGGAGTGCTTCGCCCGAGCACCGGCCTGGACACGCTCATGCAGCCACGATCGTCGTACGAGCGCGGCTACTGCCGTCCGGAGTGTACGAGATGTTCGCATGTATGTCCGGCCGGAGCCATCATTCCACTTGACCGTGCCGAGAAATCATCAGTCCAGATCGGCCACGCCGTATGGGTGAAGGACAATTGCGTGCCGCTCACAGAGGGCGTGGAGTGTGGCAACTGCGCGCGACACTGTCCTGTCGGTGCCATACAGATGGTGCCGTCCGACAAAGATAATCCCGATTCGCCGAAGATTCCGGTGGTGAACGACGAACGTTGTATCGGATGCGGAGGCTGCGAGAATCTATGTCCCGCGCGTCCGTTCAGCGCTATTTATGTGGAAGGTCACGAAAATCATAGAACAATCTGACGATGAAAGAGAGAAACAACATAGACCGCCGGGAGTTCATCAGGCGTCTCGGCTTAGGCACCGCCGCTGTCTCGGCTGCAGCGTTGGCCGGATGCGACTCAAAGCAAAACCCTGTGACCGGTGACCATACAGCCACCGGCGAGATTCCCACCGACAAAATGACCTACCGCACAAATCCCAAGACAGGCGAGAAGGTGTCGCTCCTCGGCTATGGCTGCATGCGCTGGCCTGAGTTGGAGGCTGAGCCAGGGAAAGGTGATGCGGAGCTTGACCAGGATACAATCAACCGCCTCGTGGATTATGCCATAGAGCACGGTGTGAATTATTTTGACACGTCGCCCGCATATTGTCGCGGGCGTTCGGAGCGTGCCACAGGCATAGCCTTGAGCCGCCATCCGCGTGACAAGTATTTCATTGCCACCAAGCTGTCAAATTTCGCCCCTTCCACATGGAGCCGCGAGGCATCGGTGGCTATGTACCACAACTCCCTCAAGGAGTTGCAGACCGATCATATCGACTATATGCTGCTGCATGGTGTGGGCATGGGCGCTGATGGACACGCCGAGCTCCGCGCACGCTATATAGACAATGGTGTGCTTGACTTCCTGATGGCAGAGCGTGAGGCCGGCCGCATACGCAACCTGGGCTTTTCGTATCACGGTGATGTCGCCGTGTTCGATGATCTGCTGGCTCAGCACGACAGGTACAAATGGGATTTCGTGCAGATTCAGCTCAATTATCTCGACTGGCGTCATGCCCGCGAGATCAACCCCCGCAATACCGATGCCGAATATCTGTATGGTGAACTGGCCAAACGCAATATCCCTGCTGTGATAATGGAGCCTCTTCTGGGCGGTCGACTGTCGAAAGTGCCCGACCATATCGTGGCGCGCCTCAAGCAGCGGGAGCCTGAGCGGAGTGTGGCCTCGTGGGCTTTCCGCTACGCCGGCACTATGCCCGACGTGCTTACCGTGCTCAGTGGCATGACATATATGGAGCATCTTCAGGATAATATCCGCTCGTTCGCACCCCTGCAGCCGCTAACGACGGATGAGATTGAATTCCTGTATGACACGGCCGATCTGATGGTGCAGTATCCTACTATACCGTGCAACGATTGTAAGTACTGTATGCCGTGCCCTTACGGTCTGGACATACCGGCCATCCTCCTGCATTATAATAAATGTGTCAACGAGGGGAATGTGCCGGAGAGCCGCCAGGCGGAGAATTACCGCGAGGCGCGCCGGGCTTTCCTGGTGGGATATGACCGCAGTGTGCCCCGTCTGCGTCAGGCCAACCATTGCATAGGCTGCAACCGGTGTGCGCCCCACTGTCCGCAGGGCATCAGGATACCCGACGAGCTGCACCGCATAGATAGTTTTGTTGAGCAGCTGAAACAAGGCACGCTATGATGCAGGAGCTGATCGAAATCCTTCACCGCGGAAACCATTCGCTGGTAGTGGCCGCCGGAGGCAATGTGTCCGTCTATGACGGGCGCGGAGTGTCGGATCTCTACCGGCTCCTTGATCAGAGCCCGGAGATCCTCCGGGGTGCCGACATAGCGGATAAGGTCGTAGGCAAAGGTGCGGCCGCATTGATGATACTCGGCCGTGTCGGTTGTGTGCATGCCGATGTGATCAGCACCCCCGCGCTACGGCTGTTTGAGACATCAGGAGTGAAAGTGACATTCGATGCCGAGGTGCCTAACATAATCAACCGTGCCGGCACCGGTGTCTGTCCGGTGGAGACATTGTGTCTTGATTGCCGTACGGCAGAGGAATGTCTGCCATTGATAACACGATTTGTTAACTCATTAAAAAAGTAAAGATATGCAAAGCGAAAACACAATAAGATTATACACCCTCGGCTATGGCAGCACCACGACATATCTGGTGGCCGCTCTATTCATAATCGGCAATATCGTGTTGCCACAGCTGGCGCACCTGATTCCGCAGGGCGGAGTCACATGGCTGCCGATTTATTTCTTCACGCTCGTCGGAGCCTATAAATATGGATGGAGGGTAGGGCTGCTCACAGCCGTGGCCTCTCCGGTGATCAACTCTGTGCTCTTCGGGATGCCGGCTGTGGCTGCCCTTCCCGCGATACTGCTGAAGTCTGTGCTTCTCGCCGCGTTTGCCGGAGTTGCCGCCTGCCGTTTCCGCAAAGCATCGCTGTGGATGCTGGTGGCCGTGGTGTTGGCATATCAGACCACAGGCACATTGGGTGAATGGATGATTAAAGGCGACTTCTACATGGCTGTGCAGGACTTCCGCATCGGCATTCCCGGCATGCTACTGCAGGTCTTCGGCGGCTGGCTGATAATCAACCGCCTGCTACGCCGATAGCTGATTCGGCCCTTGTTATCGTTTTACCAATTCGATTGACTGCTTGCCTGTTAAGTGGTCGATAGCCATCACAAGTATTCTACATCGGGAGAATCCGCTTTTGATCTCTTTTTGCAGGCCCTCGGCATCATCGGGGTTGCAACGCCGGCCCAACAATTCGAGAGCACGTAGTTTTTCATTAGTGTCTTCGATTATTCTAACAGATCCGAAGGCTATTGCGCTGCGGTAGTATGTCGTGTAGGTTTCGGGATGGATTTCATCTTGGGCAATAACCGTGAAACATGCCTTGGGATTTGCCTCAATCAGGTCGAGTTTGTGTCCGTTGAGCGCAGAGTGAAAATACAAATTCCCACTGTCATAAACGTGGCTCAACGGCACACCATACGGCTGCATATCTTCCCCGCATAATGCCAGCACCCCCGAAGTCGTTTTTGTAAGCAGGTCAACGTTTTCGGATTCGGTCAGCTGTTGCTTAAAACGACGCATTTTCTTCTCCATATCAGTGTACAAATTTGAGGCCGATAATCGAAATTATCAGCGTGGACATAAAAAACAATCGCCAAAATGTGGCAGCTTCGTTGAAAAAGAGGATGCCGACGATAACTGTGCCCACTGCCCCTATACCAGTCCATACAGGATAGGCTGTGCCTATGGGGATGGTTTGGGTGGCCCGTGAAAGCAATACCATGCTCAGCGTAAGGCATATCACGAACCCGATGCCCCATATGCACCAGGGTGTCCCCGACAGCCCTTTCATCTTGCCCAGGCAAAAAGCGAAGCCCGTTTCGAAGCAGCCGGCGATGATGAGAATAATCCAGTTCATATTCACAACAAGTGTCCTATTGAGGGCTGCGGCAATACCCGGCGTCTCCTTCCAAGGCTATTTACGTCCGCAAAATTACTAAATTTGTCCTGTATTTCAAAGCCTGTGGAATTGTTTCATGGAATGTCTCAATATCTTGGATGCGGATTTGCAGGATTGGGGATTTTGGCGTATCTTTGGCGTAGGATTTATCATAATTGTCAATTCAAAAATAACCTTATATCATGATCAGACGTGTAGCAATACTGATGCTGGCCATCTGCCTTGCGGGCATGGCAGGCATTGCCCAGAATCGCGAAGGTGGCAAGAAGATGCAGGTGGCCGGAGTGGCTTTCTACAACCTTGAAAACCTGTTTGATACCATACCCAACAATCCCGAGGGCCGTGACGCGGAATTCACTCCCAAAGGATCGCGGCAGTGGGACGGTCGCAAATACTGGAGCAAAATCCACAATATGGCCTACGCCATATCACAGATGACCACCCGCACCACGCCTTATGGCCCCGCTATCCTCGGCGTGTCGGAAATTGAAAACCGTTCGGTGCTCGAGGATCTGGTGAAAGATCCGCAGATTGCGAAATGGAATCTTCAGATAGTGCATCATGATTCGCCCGACGCCCGAGGTGTGGATGTGGGCATGCTATACAATCCCAGATATTTCAAGGTGGAGAATGTCACCAATCACAGGCTCACCACCGTTTCGTTCCGCACTCGCGACCAGATGTGTGTCGTGGGCAAACTCATGGGAGAGCCTGTGGCCGTTATCGTCAATCACTGGCCCTCGCGTCTGGGCGGACAGGAGAAATCCTCGCCGTCGCGCGAGGCTGCCGCTGCCCTGAGCAAGCAGATAGCCGACTCGCTTTGGAGTATCAACCCCAACATCGGTGTGATGGTGATGGGCGATATGAACGACGACCCGATGGACAAATCCTGCGCAAAGGTGCTCGGAGGCAAGAAAAACCGTAAGGATGCCGCTCCACATGGGTTTTATAATCCGTGGTGGAAGAAGCTCGACGACGGCATCGGCACTCTGGCATACAAGAGTTCATGGAATCTCTTCGACCAAATCATTATCTCGGGTAACCTTGCCAATGGCCCTGAGGATAAATGGCATTTCTACCGTGCCGACGTGCATAACAAGGAATTCCTGAAGGACAATGAGGGCAACCGTCAAGGCTATCCCCGCCGCACTTTCTCGGCCGGAATGTTCCTCAACGGATACTCCGACCACTTCCCCGTGGAAATCTTCCTGGTGCGCTACGTAAAATAATACAAATAAAATCATAATCTTACGGCGAGTTGCGGCACCTGAATACGTAGCTCGCTGTTATTAGACACGCTCTTATCCCCCAGACTATGGCCGACGACATAAAATCACGTATAGAGGCTCTGCGCAGTGAGCTCAACCGTCATAACTACAACTACTATGTGCTCAGTGCCCCCGAGATTTCTGACCGGGAGTTTGACACCATGCTCAAGGAACTGGAGCGGCTGGAGACGGAGCATCCCGAATATGCCGATCCGCTCTCGCCCACCCGCAGAGTGGGGTCGGACATCACCAAGGGCTTCTCTCAGCATCCGCATGTGTATCCGATGCTTTCGCTGGCCAATACATACTCGCCCGATGAGGTGGACCAGTGGGTGGATCGCACCGAAAAAGCTCTGGCCGGACAGGATGCCACCCTGGTGGGCGAGATGAAGTTCGACGGTACGAGCATATCGCTTATCTACGAGCACGGACGCCTGGTCAGGGCCGTTACCCGCGGCGATGGCGAGAAAGGAGATGTGGTCACCGACAATGTAATTACCATCAAGAGCATACCATTGCAGCTGCAAGGATCCGGCTGGCCGGATATGTTCGAGATACGCGGAGAGATACTTCTGCCGTGGAAGGAATTCGAGCGCCTCAATGCCGAGCGGGCGTTCAATGAGGAGCCTCTTTTCGCCAATCCGCGCAATGCGGCATCAGGCACGCTCAAATTGCAGAATTCCGCCGAGGTGGCGCGCCGTGGCCTTGACGCATATTTCTATTATCTGTTAGGGGAGAATCTGCCTGCCGACAATCATTATGACAATATGATGGCAGCGCGCCGTTGGGGCTTCAAGGTGTCGGATGCCATGCGTACGCTGCACAACATGGCCGAAGTGGATGCCTATATCAAGTATTGGGATGCCGCGCGCAAGGAGCTGCCTGTGGCCACCGACGGTCTGGTATTCAAGGTCAATTCCCTGCGTCAGCAGCTGAATCTCGGCTATACGGCCAAATCGCCCCGTTGGGCCATAGCCTATAAATTCCAGGCAGAGAGGGCGCTCACCGAATTGAGATTCGTGTCGTTCGACGTAGGCCGCATGGGCATCATCACGCCAGTGGCCAATCTTGAGCCTGTGCTGCTGTCGGGCACCATAGTGAAGCGCGCGTCGCTGCACAATCAGGATATCATCGAGACCCTCGGTATTCACGAACACGATATGCTGTATGTGGAGAAAGGCGGTGAGATCATACCCAAGATCACCGGCGTGGACGAGGCCGCGCGTCGCCCGGATGCCGAGCCTGTGCGGTTTGTGGACCGCTGTCCGGCTTGCGGCACGCCTTTGGTGCGCCGCGAGGGTGAGGCCGCCTGGGTGTGCCCCAACAAATACGGCTGTGTGCCGCAGATCACCGGCCGTGTGGAGCATTTTGTGGGGCGCAGAATGATGAATATCGACGGCATAGGCGAGGAGGTGGCTAATATACTGTTTGCCAACGGACTGATACACAATATAGCCGATCTATACACGCTCCGGCGCGAGGATCTGGAGGCGCTTGACCGCTTCGGGGCTAAGGCCGCCGACCGCATACTCACCGGCATCGAGCAGTCCAGGCAGGTGCCGTTCGAGCGTGTGCTCTACGCGCTTTCCATCCCACTTGTGGGTGAGACCACAGCCAAGAAGATAGCGCGCACCGCCAAGAGCATCGACCGCATAATGGAGATGACGGCTCCCGAGCTGGCCACAATCGAGGATGTGGGAGCCATGATTGCCGACAGCATTGTGGAATATTTCGCTGCTCCGGTCAACCGCGAGATAGTGGAGAGGCTCCGCGCTGCCGGAGTGCAGATGCAAGTGGCCGAGGATCCGTCGCAGCAGCGCACCGAAATTCTCAAGGGCAAGACGTTCGTGATATCAGGCGTGTTCGCCCGTCATAGCCGTGAGCAATACAAGGAGATGATTGAGCTCAACGGAGGCAAGAATTCCGGATCCATCTCCAAGAAGACCGACTACGTTCTCGCCGGCGACAATATGGGACCGGCCAAGCTCGAGAAAGCCCGTTCGCTCGGAATCCCCATCATCAACGAAGACCAGTTCCTGGCCATGCTCTGAGGTCCATATCAGCTCTGAACGAACATAATTGATTCTAAAATGAGCTATCACAAATTGGTTTATCATATTGTTTTTACTACAAAATATCGTCAGCCAACCATTGACGTCCTTCACGATAGAGCTTTATATGCCTATATATGGGATCATACAAAGGCTGAAGGGGCATGTCTATCGAATTGGCGGGATGCCCGATCATGTGCACATCCTTACTGCATTGCCACCCAATATTTCTGTGAGCGATGCTGTAAAAACGATTAAACAATCATCAAGCATATGGCTCAAAGGTAGTCCCGACTTTCCTGTTTGGAGAGGATGGACTAATGGGTATGCAGTTATGTCATATTCGCAACAGGATGTGCCAACGGTGAGGGAGTATATCGTTAATCAAAAGATGCATCATGCAAGTGTCGCGTTCGCAGATGAATATGAGACGTTGGTCAAGTCAATGGGCTATGAATCAGTGATTGACGAATAGGGCAAGTTATTCAGCCTTTCAGGCTGTATTGTGGATGATGACCATTCCGGGGGAATCGCTTCGCTCATCCCCCGGCTACGATTGTTGAGCCCCGGGGGCTCTGTCTTCTGAATTTCTGAACTGGAGATAAGGGGCGATCAAAATTTAGGAGCTAAATTATGCGTACCACCGTCCGCGATAGCCTGTGTCCACCTATGCAGCCCGGACGGGCTGAATAATAGTAGCCCGGGGATGAGCGAAGCGCTTCCCCGGGTGTAAGGTTGATTAGTGGACATCAGCCTGAAAGGCTGAATTAATCAGGAAGATTATTTTATGAGGATCTTTTCCGCTTTTGAGCCTGTGCGGCGTATGTAAAGACCCGGCGCGGAAGGCTCCTGTACTCTGATGCCGTCGATTGTGAAATATTCGGCGGCTGAACTGTCAGCACCGATTTCGGTGACGGCGGCCTTTGGGTCGATCTGGAAATATTGCATGGAGCCCACGAGTTTGCCGGTGCCGGTCACTATGGCGAAGCGGTAGAGGGTGCCAACCTCAAGGCCGGTGAACGGTCCCGGGAAGGTGATATGTGTGGTCCCGTTTGTGTCCAGGTCCACGTCGATTATCTCAGTCTCGGCTACCGAAGCCGACTGTCCGTTGGGCGCTATTGCCCCTTGCACGGTGCCTTGCCAGTATCCGTCCTCGCTGCGGAGATCGGCTGAGACGCTGAAATCTTTTTTGCCGAGGATGTAGGGGTTGGATCGTGTACCCGCTCCGGAGAGTACATCAGATAGGGTGATTGCGTCGGCTTTGAGAGTGCCCTCAGCTATTCTGGTTACCTTGATCTGTGTGCTTGTCACATCCATGTGTACATGGCCCGCTGTCTGTGTTTTGTCGTATTTCACACGTTGCCAGCCACTGGTGGTCGAAGTCTTGTACACTTGGTATACGTCGTAGCTGCCTACAGGGAAAAATGTGGAAGGAATCTCTGGTACCCCGAAGCCTTCGAATGGCCGTATTGTGATAGTATGATTGAAATCAAGGTAGTCGATTCCATTGGTGCTCTCCATGGCCAGGCCGAGATCGTAGTTAAATGAGGCAAATGCTGAGGAATAGTATGCGCCATCGAATGTGACATAGGTATATCTGTCACGGGTGTATACGGTCTGGTTGGTGTCGAATTTCTCAGTGAATATCTCGGGCACATATGAGGCTCCGCTCACAGCCGGCTGAAGATTGGTGATGATGCTCTGGCTGTAGTTGTAGCCTTCGTCGCCGCTGCCGCTGCCGGTGCCTTCGTAGTCGGGGGCGAGATTGGTCACGGCATAATATCCGTCGGCGATGCCGCTCCACCCCCAGTTTACGTGGAAGTATCCTTTGGTGTCACAGCCGTCAAGGATGAATTCATGGCCGCCGCCATCCTCGTCCACTCCGGCGAACATTACCGGGCGCCCTGCTGCAATCTCATTGTACACCAGATCACTCCATTCGTCGGTGGTGTACCACTGGTACATCTCGAATTTTGCGGCTTTATTGTAGTTGAAGTAATTGATCATACCCATTGTGGCATACAAATCGCTGGCTCCTGAGCCGGTAGGCGCGTATTGCATCCGCGCGGCCACGCCACAGTCGCGCATCAGGGTGGCCACGGCGGTCTTCTGGGCAGTGGTGGATGCGGAGGTGTAGGTATCGGTCATATTGGCCCAGTCGTAGGTGGTGGAGCCGAAATTAGCGGTCTGTGTATACGTTTTACCGTTGTAAGTGAAACTGTTGGTGTACGACCCCTGGCCTTTGGTGGGGTAATCGTAGAATTTCATGATCTGTGCCATGGCTGTGGCCACGCAGCCTGTGGGCGGCTTCTGGCTCTGGCCGTCGAGGGTGGGGCAGAGATCATTGTATGGTGCCAGCTGATCCCACTGTGTCTTTACCAGTGGTGCTATGGCGGTGCGGGTGGCTTTCAGCGGGTTTTCGGCCATGAACGCGGTGCTGCGGGCGTATTGTGCGAGAAGCCATCGCATCTGTTGAGGCATGTTTGCGGTGTCAATGCTGCCGCTGTCGGCGTATCCGAGTACAATCGGAGATACATTGTCGTCGGCTGCGGTGATGAGGAATCCACGGTCACCGGCCGCTGAGAACACATATACGGCCGGCATGTCCTGATTGTCTATTGTCATGGCCAGGCTCATGTGGGAGTCTTGGGCGGGTGCGCGGTGCATTCCCTGGGTCTGCCGGGCGATTGCCAAAGCCTGCCCGGGACTTACTATTTCGGCGCCGGCTGAGAGCGAAGCTATCAGCATGGCTGCGGTTATGATGCTATTTTTCATGTTTTTTCAGTTAATGCGCGACAAAAATACGAAAAATATCTAATTGCGCGACATTTTGCAATAAAAAAACGATGGATGCCGCGAAAGGATTGTGTCTCACTCGCATATTTGCCAGGCGAACACGGTGCCGTCGCGGCGGTCGGGGTTGCAGCCGGCCCAGTCGGCGCTATATGATTCGCCGGAACGGGGATCCATGCCGATAAAGCGTTCTGTCTTCATGGACAGCAGCATGCATTGGCCTCGTAACATGTCTTGCCACATAATCAGCGATGCGGGCGACTCCTCTGGCATGAGGCGTACATCGCCAGAGAGGCCTTTGCCGGTGATGGTGAGATAGCCTGAGCCGTTGACGGCCTTCAGCACGACCATTCCGTTGCCACGGTCAAGCACCTGGAAACGGCAGTCGGCACTGTTGATGTCTGTGCCGGGATGCAGCAGTCCGTGGGGCAACGCGGCCACGGGGGCTCCGCTGCCAAGGTTTGTGAGGTTTATGGTCTTGTTCAAAGGCAGGTTGGCCGAGCGGTCGGCCATCGGCTCTGATACGGTGAAGTCGTCGAATTCGGCATAGCCTCCTTTGGTGCCTGCGGTGTTGAATGCATGCAGGGCTATACGGGGGCCTTGGAAAGTCTTCAGCTGATAGGCCAGCGGCACAGTATCTCCTATGACCTTGAACTCGCTGCCGGCGCTGCTGTAGCTGTAGAGAGCCCAGTTCTGCTCAAGATCAGTCTCAACCCTCAGTCGAAGCTGGTTGCGGCTGTCCAGACGGAGCGATTGCGAGCGGTCGCCGTACTGGTCGTACCATTGCAGGGTTGGGGCGGTGTTTCCGTCGGCCACCACACTCAGGCGGGAGTATGGCATGTTGAGTATTCCCAGACCGGCCACGTCGCCGCTTTTCATCTTGGCCGGGTCAATGGTGACGGTAGTGGTGGATACCGGGCCGATGCAGCGCTGTGTCAGCGTGTTTCTGGCCCAGAGCATGTTTTTGGCGGGAAGGGCGTTAAGGCGCAGGCGTCCGTTTTTGGTGAGACGCCATTCCTTGTCGGCAGGCTCATGATTCCACTGCCATACGGGCAGGAGCTTTCCGGAATTGAAATTGTCGGAGCGGAGGTATGGAGCCGATGGAGCCTGGGAGTGGCCTGTGGCGGGTTTTGTCCATGTCTTAGGGGTGCGCCCGAGATTCTGCGGCAGTCCGAAATAAGGCCATCCGTCGGTCCAGGTGATGGGAGAGAGGCACACTGTGCGCCCCACAGTGCGGAAGTCTTGCATGGATATGCCCCACCAGTCGCCGTTGGGCAGCTGCACTATGCCACCCTGATGCATCGAGGCGCATCCGATATTGGTGGCGTCATTGGAGGAAAGTGTGTATTCGTATCCGTCGTCGGGCACCAGGCCGCGCTGCCCCACATTGGTGGTGAAGCGGGCAGGCTGCACGCCCATGGTCTCTTTGGCGCTGATCACAGTGGTCTCATACGGGCCGAAGAAGTTGTCGGCGCGGGCGCACTGCATGCGCCCCATCGGGGCGTAGTCGGCGCTGAGGATATAGTATTTGCCATCTATTTTGTATGCGTGATGCCCTTCGCCCATGGCGTTGCCGGTAGGGATGAGCACGCGCTCGCTGCCATCGACGAATCCGCTGAAGTCGGGCTTGAATTCCACGGCACGGACTTCGCCGTAGTTGTATATGGCATAGGCTTTGCCGTTGTCGAAGAGCACTGACAGGTCGTGTATGGGTATGCGAGTGTTGATGTGCTGCCATGGGCCGGCCGGATTCTCTGAAATGAAAATCTGGAGTCCCTGGCCGTTGATGTTTGAGAAGATGTAGAATTTGCCGTCGTTGTATCGTATGCATGGCGCCCAGATGCCCTGGCCGTATGCATTCTTGCCGTTTTCCAGGCGGAATCCGTCGCCCATGTCGAAGCGGTCCATGCAGTAGCTCAGGAATTCCCAGTTCACCAGGTCGCGGCTGTGGAGCACTACCAGCCCGGGCAGACAGTGCATTGTGGTGCCGGCCAGATAGTAATCGTCGCCTACCCGGATTATGTCGGGGTCGGAGAATTCGTCATAGAAGAGTGGGTTGGTGAATGTGCCGTTGCCGTTGTCGGCTGTCCATGACTGCGCATATGAGCTGATTCCGATTGTCATGCTCGCGATGGCTGCAAATAATAAATTTTTCATTTTCATTCCAATGCTATTTTTATTGATACGATTGATTCCGCTGGTGTGGTCATTATCATTGACGATTGATCTCAGCGGCCATGGGAATTTGGTTGGGAGCCGCTGTGGTCCCGGCCTTCGGAATTTCCGGGGCCGTTGCTGGGGTAAGGTGGAGTGCGGATAGTTTTCTCATGGACTTGATTTGGATGGTGCAAAGATAGCATCTTGCCTGTGATTATACAAAAAAATCCACCGGATGTCCTTTCCGATGGATAAGTAGCCCATAGCAGAATCGAACTGCTCTTTCAAGAATGAAAATCTTGCGTCCTAACCGATAGACGAATGGGCCGTAGTCGTATAAAGAGAGCCAGCGCGGCTGCTCCTTATGATGCTTTAAGCGGCAAGCTTGTTGATGTGGCGAGCCAACTTGCTTTTGAGGTTGGCAGCTTTGTTCTTGGAGAATATGCCTTTTGCAGCCAGACGGTCAATCAGGGCTGTCACTTTTGCGAATTTGGCCTGGGCTTCGGCAGCGTCGGTGCAATTGCGTATGGCGCGCACTGCATTACGGGCTGTCTTGGCGTAGTAGCGGTTGTGCAGGCGGCGTGTGATTGTCTGGCGGATTCTCTTTTCGGATGACTTATGATTTGCCATGTCGTTTTTAATATCGTTTTGTCGTTATGATTTTTAATTGGTAGCCCATAGCAGAATCGAACTGCTCTTTCAAGAATGAAAATCTTGCGTCCTAACCGATAGACGAATGGGCCTCACAAAAGCGAGTGCAAATATACGCACTTTTTACGGTGTTGCAAAGTAATTAATAAATTTTAACTACTTTTGAGCGATTTTGAAAAAATATAAATAAATATTTGTACGTGCGATAAATATTGTGTATTTTCGTGGCAAATATGGCTCAATACCATGTCGCATGAAACATTTCATACCATACCGAATAACAAATAAACTATAATTCCTAATAAACCTTAAATAGCCAAAATGAGTTATCTTAAGTTTGATAAAAATCTGCTTATCAACCTCGAACAGTCGCTGCCTAAGGAAATGCTGCGCACCAATCAGGCCGGGGCGTACCACGCCTCCACGCTTGTGGGCTGCAATACCCGCAAGCAGCACGGGCTGCTGGTGATCCCCATTCCCGAAATGGGGAATAAGCCACATGTGATGCTGTCGAGTCTTGACGAGACAGTGATTCAGCACGGTGCCCCGTTCAATCTGGGCATACACCGCTATCAGGGCGGCGTATACAGCCCGAACGGGCATAAGTATATCCGCGAATTCGACTGCGAGAGCGTGCCCCGCACCACCTACCGCGTTGGCGGCGTGATTCTCACCAAGGAGAAAATCTTCATCTCGCACGAAAACCGCATCCTCATCCGCTACACGCTGGTCGACGCCCATTCCGCCACCACATTGCAGTTCCGTCCGTTCCTTGCATTCCGCGAAAGCAATTCGCTGTGCATTGCCAACGATGCCATCAACCGCAACATCACCCCTGTGGATAATGGCGTGGCCACCTGCCTCTACAACGGATTCCCTACATTATACATGCAATTCTCGCGCAAGCCCGAATGGGTTGATGATCCCAACTGGTACAAGAATATTGAGTATGTCAAGGATCTTGAGCGCGGAGTGCCGTATACCGAGGATCTGTGGGTGCCAGGGTATTTCCAGATACCCATCAAAAAGGGTGAGTCCATCATCTTCTCGGCCGGTGTGAGCGAGGTGTCGCCGCGCTCGCTGGCAAGAATGTACGAAAAGGAGATCGCGTCACGCACCCCCCGCACCAGCTTCTACAATTGCCTGAAGAATGCCGCCAAGCAGTTCTACCTTACCGATTCCGACGGTCATTTCATCATCTCGGGCTATCCCTGGGGAATCATCCTGGCCCGCAACACCATGATGGCGCTTCCCGGCCTGACTCTGGCCATAGACCACCGCAACGATTTCGAGGCGATCATGGCCACTGCCGCCGCGCAGCTCCGGGAATTCATGGAGACTGGCCAGCTCTCCGCGCGCATCCATGGCATCGACCTGCCCGATGTGCCCCTGTGGTGCGTATGGGCCATACAGCAATATGCCAAGAATGCCGGCGAAGATGCCACGCGCAGCCTGTACATGCAGCTTCTGGCTCAGATCGCCGATTATATACTCGACGGAGGCCATCACAATCTCAAGGTTGACTCCGCCAACGGTCTGCTCTCCACGATCGGCACCACTACACCTGTGTCATGGATGAATTCCACCCTGAATGGCCGCCCTGTGATTCCGCGTACCGGCTATTTGGTGGAGTTCAATGCTTTATGGTACAATGCGCTGCGATTTATCGCAGCACTCAGCGAGGCCGATCCTGAAATGACAGATCGCCGTCAGCGCTGGATCGCAGCGGCCGACAAGATGCAGCAGCCGTTCGTGGACACATTCCTCAACGATTACGGATATCTGTACGACTATGTGTCAGGCACATATGCCGACCCGCAGGTGCGCCCCAACATGGCCGTGGCCATAGGGCTTGACTATTCGCCGCTGGATCGCCGTCAGCGCAAGCGTGTGCTTGATGTAGTCACCCGCGAGTTGCTCACCCCCAAAGGGCTGCGCACTCTCTCGCCAAAGAGCTACGGTTACCGTCCGTTCTACCTCGGATCGCCCGAAGAGCGTGAGCTCGCCCTGCATCAGGGACCCTCACGCCCTTGGCTCATCGGCTTCTACGCCGACGCATACCTGCGTGTGTTCGGTATGAGCGGCGTGAACATGATACAGCGCATGCTCATCGGATTCGAGGATGACATGTCGCAGGGCTGCATCGGATCACTCTCGCAGCTCTACGACGGCAATCCCCCCTACGCAGGCCGCGGCGCCATATCACATGCCACCAATGTGGCCGAAGTGCTCCGCACATTCCGTAATCTCAAACGTATAACCGCAGAAAACAATACCGTCAACTCATGAAAGCCTTAATGTTCGGGTGGGAGTTCCCCCCTCATATCCTGGGTGGCCTCGGCACAGCAAGTTATGGCCTGACCAAAGGCATGTGGGAATGCGGCGGCATGGATATCACATTTGTCATTCCCAAACCATTTGGCGACGAAGACAAGTCGTTCGCACACATCATAGGTGCCTCGCAGGTGCCTGTGTGCTGGCGCGATGTCGACCGCGACTATGTGGAGCAGCGCATCGGCCGTGTGATGGATCCAAGCCTGTATTACCGCCTCCGCGACCATATATATGCCGATTTCAACTATATGCGCACCAACGACCTGGGTTGCATAGAATTCTCAGGCCGGTATCCCGACAATCTCCTTGAGGAGATCAATAATTACTCCATCATGGCCGGTGTGATAGCGCGCACGATCGACTTCGACATCATCCATTCGCACGACTGGCTCACATATCCCGCCGGGATACATGCCAAGCAGGTCACCGGCAAGCCCCTGGTGATACACGTCCACGCCACCGACTACGACCGTTCGCGTGGCAATGTCAATCCCACGGTTTTCGCCATTGAGCGCGATGGCATGATCAATGCCGACCATATAATCACCGTGAGCAATCTCACCCGCCAGACTGTGATCGATAAATATGGCATAGACCCGGCCAAGGTCACCACTGTGCACAACGCCGTGGTGCCGCTCTCGGAAGAACTGCTCAATGTCGAGGTGAAGAAGCCCAAAGAAAAAGTAGTGACATTCCTTGGCCGTATCACAATGCAGAAAGGACCCGAATACTTCGTGGAAGCCGCTGCTAAAGTGCTCAAGAACAACCACAATGTGCGTTTTGTGATGGCAGGTTCCGGCGACATGATGGACAAGATGATCAACCTTGTGGCCGAGCGTGGCATTGCCGACCGCTTCCACTTCCCGGGCTTCCAGAAAGGCAAGCAGGTGTACGAGATGCTGAAAGCCAGCGATGTATACATCATGCCGTCGGTTTCCGAGCCATTCGGCATCTCCCCGCTCGAAGCCATGCAGATGGGCTGTCCGTCGATCATCTCCAAGCAGTCAGGTTGCGCGGAGATCCTCAATAATGTGATCAAGACCGACTACTGGGATATCGACCTGATGGCCGATGCCATAAATTCAATCGTGTCCTACCCCGCCATGTACGAGCAACTGCGCGAGGATGGCCTCAAAGAGGTTGCGCAGATCACATGGGACAAAGCCGGACAGAAGGTGATTGATATATATAATAAGGTAATTAATAATCAATATTGATATACCGGCACAATTTACGTTTTCAACATCAATAAATTTAACACTTAAGCATAAATGAAAGCAATCTGCTTCAATTTCGAGATACATCAGCCGGTGCGCCTGAAAAGATACACATTCTTCGATATCGGCAACGACCATTACTATTACGATGATTTCCTCAACGACGATATTATCACGCGCATCGCCGAGCGCAGCTACATCCCTGCTGCCAAGACCCTGCTGAAGATGATCGAGGACACCAAGGGCAAATTCCGTTGCTCAATCGCCATCACAGGCGTGGCCATAGAGCAGTTCGAACAGTACGTGCCTGAATTTATCGATCTTCTGAAGAAGATGGCCGACACCGGCAAGGTGGAGTTTGTGGCCATGCCTTACGCCAACTCCCTGGCATCGCTCACCGATCCGGATGAATTCGCCCAGCAGGTCAAGGTGCATTCGCAGCTCATCGAACAGCGTTTCGGAGTCAAGACCAAGGTGCTCCGCAATACCGAGCTGATATATTCCGACGAAATCGGTGCCCAGGTCTCGGCCATGGGCTTCAAGGGTGTCATGACCGAGGGTGCGAAACATATCCTCGGATGGAAATCGCCCAACTACGTGTACCAGGCCCCCGACTCCAAACTCAAGATCCTGGTGCGCAATTCCAAGCTCAGCGAGGACATAGCCGCACGCTTCTCCAACACCTCCTGGCCTGAATTCCCCCTCACCGCCGACAAATACATGGATTGGATTGCATCCACTCCCGCCGAGGAGCAGGTGGTGAACATCTGGCTCAATCTGGAGACATTCGGCGGCATGCAGCCCGCCGAGACCGGCATATTCCAGTTCCTGGAGGCTCTTCCCCGCTTCGCTGCCGAGAGAGGTGTCGAATTCTGGAACCCCTCCGAGATTGTCAGCAAGATCAAGCCCGTCGATGTCCTGTCGGTGCTTCATCCCATAGCCGCTGCCGACGAAGCCCGCGACACTTCGGCATGGCTCGGAAACAAGCTCCAGAACGAAGCATTCTCCAAACTCTACTCCGTGGCCGAACGCGTGCGCCTGTGCGATGACCGCCGCCTCAAGCAGGACTGGTGGTATCTCCAGGGTGCCGACAATTTCTATTACATGTCCACCAAACACTTCGCCGACGGTGCCGCTCACTCCATGTTCAGCCCCTATGAGACACCATTCCTGGCGTTTACCAATTATATGAATGTCCTGGCCGACTTCATAGTGCGTGTCGAGGAGCAATACCCCCTCACCATCGAGAACGAAGAGCTCAATTCGCTCCTTACCACCATCCGCAACCAGGCACGCGAGATCGAGGAGCTCAACAAGCAGGTGGAGACCCTGAGCAAGAATGCCGAGCAGTACAATGTCGAGCACGCCCTGCGCGAACCCAAGCCCGAAGCATCCGCCCCAGCCAAGAAAGAGGCCAAGAAGCCCGGCCGCAAGCCTGCCGCCAAAAAGTCTGACAAATAATCCTCGCCACATATAACATGTCAAGGCAGACGCCAGCCCGCGTCTGCCTTAACTTTTTTGGCACGGTATTTGTTATATACTATTAGGAAAATCATAAAAGAATCATCATATGGAAACAATCAACCCAGGAAAACACGTATCCATCGTATACGACCTGTATACCATCGCCGCCGATGGTACCGAACAACTCGTGCACCAGTCAGATCCTGCGGATCCCGAACAATTCATATTCGGTATCACGCAAGGTGTCATAGCACCCCTTGAGAAAGCGCTCGAAGGCCTGCATAAAGGCGACACCTTCAATGTCACAGTGCCTTCCGACGAGGCATTCGGCCCTCACAATCCCGAGCAGATTGTCACCCTTGACAAGGACATGTTCATGGTCGATGGCAAATTTGACTCCGACATCGTGGCCGTAGGCAAATACGTGCCGATGCTCACCGCCGAAGGCTTCCGTGTCAGCGGTCTGGTAAAGGAAATCACTGATGGTAAGGTGACGATGGACTTCAACCATCCACTTGCCGGCAAGACCATCCGTTTCGACGGAAAGGTGCAGGAAGTGCGTCCTGCCACCGACGACGAGATACACATCGCCACTTCCCACGGCTGTGGCTGCGGTTGCGACCACGAAGGCTGCGGCGAAGGCTCATGCGGATGCTCCGAGGGCGAAGGTGGCTCTTGTGGCTGCGGCTCCTGCCACTGATCCCCCATATGCACCAAGATGCGCCGCAGCGCGGCGCTGAGACAATAGCCCCGGGCGAGCGAAGCGTAACCCGGGGCATTCTATACAGGTATCCACTATGGTATTGGAGCGAAATGTAATGAAGCGGTCAAAAATTACCCTTACCTCGTCCTTATCCGAAAAGATGCGTGAGTGCTATGCGCCAGTCGCGTAGCATATAATTCACCGGTGTCACTATCGGGCGGAAGCGTGTCTTCGAGGTCGTGGCGAACAGTCGCAGCCGTCCCGGCACACACCTCACCTCGATGTCAGTGCCCATGGTGGCGGCCTCGCCGTCCAGGTGCACAGGGCCGGAAGTGTTGCGGCGCAGCATCACTCTGTCCGTGCGGTATATCTTCACATGCCCACCGGAGCGCAGCAGCCCAGTCATCATGTCGAAACCTAATACCACCTTGCCGAAGAATGCAGAATCCTTCACCACTATCACATCAAGAAGACCGTCGGTGATCGACGCGTGGGGGGCTATGAACGCGTTGTTGCCATACTGCGAGGCATTGCACACCGCCACTAAGAAGGCCTTCTCCTCCACGGTCTTGCCGTCAATCTCTATGCTGTAATCCTGGGCGCGGTATTGCAGATACTCCTCCACCGCGCTTCTGATATAAGTCATTTTGCCTCGTGTGCCTTTATGGGCGAAGCGGTGCGATACGGCAGCGTCGAATCCCATGCCGAACGTGCAAAAGAACGCCTCGCCGTTGGCTGTGGCATAATCGCAGTCCACTACATAATTCTCGGCTATCACCTCCAGCGACATCATCACATCCACAGGCACGCCCAGATGCCTGGCCAGGCCGTTGCCGCTTCCCGCAGGGATGATTCCCATCGGCACGCCGGTGCCGAGCATGGCACGGGCCGTCTCGTTCACGGTCCCGTCTCCGCCGCATGCCAGCACGCCGTCGTATCCATCGGCCACAGCCTGGCGCGCCATACGGGTGGCATCGCCGCGTCCGGTGGTGTATGCCGCCGTCACCTCGTAGCCCGACTCGTGCAGGCGCGACTCTATCTTGTCGGCAAGCCCCGCCTTTGAGTTAGTGCCTGAGATTGGATTGATTATCAGGAATAGTCTCTGTCTCTTCATGTGAATGATGAATCTTTTGCAAAGATACGAAGAATATTGAAAAAATCCGTTAAATCAGTCGAATCTGTCCTTTGCCCGCATCCCTGGTGCTTCGTGCATCGGGTGTTGCATGTCTCGAAAATTAGCCGTACCTTTGTTCACTTTTACTAACCATAAATATAATTTTGCCCATGAGAAAGTGGCGCATCGAAGACAGCGCAGAACTGTACAACATTATCGGATGGGGTCGCAACTATTTTTCCATCAACGAGAAAGGACATATCGCAGTCACCCCGAGGCAAGGGTGCGCTTCGGTCGACCTCAAGGACGTTGTCGATGAGTTGCAGCTCCGCGACATCACTGCTCCGCTGCTCCTGCGGTTTCCTGACATACTTGACAACCGCATCGAAAAAATTTCCAGTTGTTTCGCGCAGGCCGCTTTGCAATACGACTACAAAGCCCGCAACTACCTGATATACCCCATTAAGGTCAATCAGATGAGGCAGGTCGTTGAGGAAATCGTCACTTACGGTAAAAAATTCAACATCGGTCTTGAGGCCGGTTCAAAGCCCGAGCTGCACGCCGTGCTCGCCACAAATATCGACGAGAATGCCCTGATCATATGCAATGGCTACAAGGACGAGGCATACATAGAGCTTGCGCTCCTGGCCCAGAAGATGGGCCGTAACATATATCTGGTGGTCGAGAAGCTCAATGAGCTTCATCTCATCACCGAGGTGTCCAGGCGCCTGAAGATACGCCCCAATGTCGGTGTCCGCATCAAGCTGTCATCCACAGGCTCAGGTAAATGGGCCGAATCCGGCGGCGACCAGTCGAAATTCGGTCTCAACTCCTCTGAGCTCCTTGAGGCGGTCGACTTCATGAAGAGCCGCAACATGGCCGACTGCCTGAAGCTGATACATTTCCATATCGGTAGCCAGATCACAAAGATACGACTGATAAAGAATGCCCTGCGCGAGGCGGCACAGTTCTATACGCAGCTCACACTCATGGGCTTCGATATCGACCTGGTGGACGTGGGCGGTGGCCTCGGTGTGGACTACGACGGCACCCGAAGCTCATCGTCTGAAAGTTCAATGAACTATTCCATTCAGGAATACGCCAATGACATAGTATCGACCATCGTCGACGCCTGCGTCAAAAACAATATCAAGCAGCCCAACATAATCAACGAAAGCGGTCGCTCTCTCTCCGCCCACCACTCTATACTCATCTTCGAGGCTCTTGAGACCACTTCGCTTCCGGCGTGGCGCGACAGCGAGGAGCTGCCCGCCGACGCCCACGAGCTTGCCCGTGAGCTTTATGAGATCTGGGACAACCTGAGTCAGTCACGCCTCTTCGAGAGCTGGCATGATGCTCTCCAGATCCGCGAGGAAGCCCTCGATCTCTTCTCCCTTGGCATGCTTGACCTCGTCACACGCGCCCGTATCGAGAAGTTGTTCTGGTCTGTGGCTCGTGAAGTGGGGGAGATCGCCTCCACTATGAAGCACGCCCCCGAGGAGCTGCGCAAGATCACGCGCATGATTCCCGACAAGTATTTCTGCAACTTCTCCCTCTTCCAGTCGCTGCCCGATTCCTGGGCCATCGACCAGATCTTCCCCATAATGCCTATAGCGCGTCTCGACGAAAAGCCCACGCGCAACTGCACCATACAGGATATCACATGCGACAGCGACGGCAAGATCGCGAATTTCATCTCCGCCTCCGACATGACAAGCTCCTCTCTCCCGGTGCATTCCGTCAAGCCCGGTGAGCCATATTACATAGGTGTATTCCTGGTGGGAGCATATCAGGAGATTCTCGGCGACATGCACAATCTCTTCGGCGACACCAACGCCGTCCACATCCGTGTGAATAAGGATGGCTATGAGATTGACCAGGTGATCGAAGGCGAGACAGTGGCCGAAGTCCTCGAATACGTCCAGTTCAACCCCAAGAAGCTCGTACGCAATCTCGAGACATGGGTCACAAAATCCATGAAGGCCGGCAAGATCTCTCCCGAGGAGGGTCGCGACTTTCTCAGCACATACCGCTCGGGCCTATTCGGATACACTTACCTCGAAAAAGATTGATTAAGAGTGTGTCTAAAAACAAAAGTTAAAGCATGGATTTCATCTTATGGAGA
>X363_Desmarests_Spiny_Pocket_Mouse__coassemble_126_pt1 | contig 62055 bp, 53 predicted proteins | sample X363_Desmarests_Spiny_Pocket_Mouse__metabat2_high_PE_013 | metagenome-assembled genome bin X363_Desmarests_Spiny_Pocket_Mouse
ATCCCTCGGAGATAAACCGTCCATGCGTTAACTTTTATTATTAGACACACTCTAATTATCTCACCATTTGGGCGAGACACCTATGAATAATTCAAAATTGATGCCGGGCATGGGGCGTGACAGCACAGACATGTAATCCTCGTTGAATAGATTGTTGACGGCGAGTTTGAAGTCAAGCGCGGCCCAACGTAAAGTCACATTCTTGCCGAGTGAGATGTTGCTCATGAAATACTCCGGCAGGTGTCCTGAGAGAGTGTGCTCGTTGCTGCTCATGGTGTAGCGTTCTGAGTAATAGGCCCACTTGTATAGGAAGCTCCATGATTTCCATGACAACCGGCCTGTGACGGAGGCGGAATGCTTAGGCACGTAGGGTAGTTGCTTGCCTACTGATTTGTCGGCAGGCGACATCGGCTCGCCACGGTTGACTGATGGTGTCCATGAGTAGGAGCCGTTGAGATCAAGCAGCCAATCTGTGTGGAGCTGTAACGCAAGGTCTGATTTGACTTCAATGCCGTAGGCGTGTACTTTCTTTACATTGCGCGGAGAGAAAAAACCTTTGGTGGTGGGAAGCCACAGTATCCAGTTGTCGATGTGGCTGTCAAACCAAGACACGCTTCCGTCCAATGCAAACACCCCTTTTTTACCTATGTCGAAATTCAGCGAACAGTCGTAGGTGAATCCTTCCTCACTTTTGAGGTCAGGATTTCCGCCGGGAAGAAAGTACATGTCGTTGAGCGTCGGAAATTTATGATTTCTGGATATCGAGGCCTTGGCGGTGATGTTGCCGGTGTATGATAATATTCCGTCGATGAAGAACGCGGGAATCACCGGTGCCCATCGGTCGCCGAACATCTCCTGTCGCAGTACTGCCGACATTCCCAGCCTTGGTATCGGCTGCCATTTGGCTGATGCCGCCCCGGAGAGTTCAACGCGCCCTTTGTCGTATCCGACTATGGCTCTATCGCCATTCTGGAGGATAACGTTCTTGTCTTCTGACCTCACCAGATGCTGATGTGCAGACAGGTTGGCTGTGAAAAGCCATTTTTTGTTTTCGGAATAATATGAGCCTTCGGCCTGACTGTAGAATGTGTTGACACGCGAACGCGAGCGTGTCATCGTGGCCATTCCGCCGCCGCCCCCGACCTCACGGCGGTAGTCATAGGCCATGTAGGTGTGTATGTATCCGGCTCTCACGTCGGTGCTCCATGCACTTGTGCTGTGTCCCCACGAGAGGATGCCCCGGAAAGTGTTTTCACTCTGTTTGTTTTCGAAAGAAGTCTCGGACGCGTAGTCGGTGGTTAGCAATGGAAGCTCCCGGCGGGAGTTGATATACCAAGCGTTTAGTCCTAAGCGGTTGCCCCTGATGTCGTCGTAGTATACTTCCTGCAGGGCGTGGAAATCTCTGTATGCCCCTGATTTGTTGCGTTCTTCCGGATAATATTGGCCTATGATGTTATGGTCGGCATCATAGATATTGAGTTTTTTGTCATGGTTGGTGTATTTGTAATCGTTGGGCGACGATGAGTACACCACTCTGGTTGATGTGGTCCAATGGTCGTTGGAGTAAGTCAGCCTCAGAAATTCATCGAAAGTCTTGAACGATCCGATGCCTTGCACATATTGTGCATTGAATCCGTCGGGCGCGTCGGGGAGAGTGCCTAACCTCACCAGTCCCCCGAGGCCGCCGCCAGTCTCGTTGACCGATGTGGTGCCGTGGAGAAGCGATGCCTGGTCGATGAAATATGAGGGAATGGTGGAGAAGTCGGTCATTCCGAGCATTGGGTTGTTGATCTTCATGCCGTTCCACGTCACTTGCGTGTGGCTCGGAGAGGTGCCGCGGAACGCCACGGTGGACAGGGTGGCACGTCCGTAGCTTTTTACGAATATGCCTGAGTTGAAGGTCAGCACGTCGGCCATCGACAGGGCTATGTTCTCTTTGAGCGCCGCGGAATCCATCTTTGTCACCTGCGCCCCAATCTCCTTCATAGGGCGCTTCGCAGTCACCACAACCTCACGCAACTGCCGCCCAGTGTGTTGGGCCGTCAGTCCGATGCACGAAGCACAATGCACAATGCATAATAAAACGAATGTCCTTTTTAGTATCATGCTTATTTCCAGGCGAAGGCTCCGGGAGTGATGCCGGTGTAAAATTCATCAATCAATGCACCATCTTCTGAGTATCGGTAGATTTTCCCGGGCTGCTGATAATCCACGGCATCGGCCACATAGATTTCTCCATTGTGTGGATTGACGGTCAGCCCATAATAAATGGTGTTGCGTGTTTCTATGAGAGGTATCACTGGCAGCCGTGTGGCAGTGACATCCATTTGCCAGATATCGTGATTTATCCAGAATATTTTGGTGCGGTTGCCGTTGGTCTGCAATTCCGAGGGGCTGTCTCCGATTTTGAAATCCCAAGTCTGCTCTATAGAAAAAGTGGCTGCGTCTATCTTGCAGAGCCGAGGACACTCATAGCCGTAAGGGCTGCCTTCGTAGCCGCCGTCGGTGACAGTCCATATCTTGCCATAGGCATCAAGCACCAGGGATGTGGGCTGAATGCCTACGACGAGCTCATCTACCACGCGATCTGTTTCGGTGTCGATTTTTATTATCCGGTTATGGTAGCTCCAGCAGTTGCAGAATACATATCGGCCATATTGTACCATCTGCTCGGTTGATCCGGTCTGCATCGTCATGCCGGGCACGGATATATAGCCGGTGATTGCATAAGTGGATGGATTCACGATAAATATGCGGTTGTCCCACAGCTGGGTCACATAAGCCTTGGTGTCAGATGCGAAGTGTATGTATCTGGGTGATGTCAGATCCTCGATACGTCCGATTTCTCTGAATGTATCCGCATTCACGGCAAAGATCACATGACTGTTGTTCATGACGATCCAGCCAATTCCGTCGCGTATGACCATGGATTGTGCCACATCGCCCAATTTATATCCGTTGGCGCGGAAAAACACTTCGTTCTGTACCTGGTTGGTCTCTGGGTCGTAATAGCTAAGGGATGCGTTTCCGTACTGGAAATTACCCTCGTTGACAATGAACAGTCCATTGCCCGGAGCCGTCAGATCTTCCACCTCCACGTAATCCCATTTCATGCATGAAGCCATTAGCGATATGATAATGGGTATGACATAACAGTAACGGAAGTATCTGCGTCGCATATGGAGTGATTATTTACGGTTGATCAGAGAATTGTCAATGAAAGAGAATACTTCTGTGGATATCTCCCCGAGTATGCCTGATTGTGAGAGCACACCTGTCTGTACCTTGATGAAATCGATATATTCCAGATTCACACTGTTGCCTTGTGCGTCCACGGCATTTGAGATGCGGAAACCGTTACGCTGTCCCATGCCTCCTTCTCCGGTCGGATTCATCGCAACATCGGAGCCCATATTGTCGGCATAACCCCAGTCATATGACATGTTGGACCACATGCCGGTGGTCGGATCCATTTCATTGCGGGCTTCAAGCCGTGTGCCGGTCAACGTATAGCTGTCGGCTGCGATCCAAGCCGGGTAGTAATATGGTTGGCTGTGCTGGGAGCCATTGTAGTTGACAGTGCCGGTATTGTTTTCTGAGTCGCGCCACATGACGGCCATTTCAGCGCCTTCAGGACGGAAGTAGGTTACGGAATAATTCTTTAAAGTGGTGGATTTGTCATATTCAGATCCCTTGAGCTGATACCATATGTCATCGGGTATGGAATTTCCATTGGTGTCCTGCATCACCCAAACTATGCCGGGCTCGTTGGATGCTCCTGGGTTGCTGTTGAATGCGTTTCCCTGGATCAGGAAGTCGTAGCCGGAATGATTGTTGGCTATGCTGTGGTCGAAACCTACGACGATATATCCGCCGAATGACCCGAGTGATACATGGGATTTGGATGTAAGACGTTCAAGCGCGTAGGCACAAGCGCTGGCCGGAGATGTCTCCTCACCTGTGAACCCGGACTTGGGATTATTGATAAATTGTCCCGGGGCCGGTGTATAGTCATATACCATATTCTGGTATGCTGATGATTGTGCCGTGATCGGACGCCGGCCGTCAGTTGGAACTTCTGCTGGGATTACATCGTCTTTGTTGCATGCAGCAAGTGTGAATGCGATCAGGGGCAATGTGTGGATTATTTTCATTTGACCAAAATTTTTTTACCATTGATGATGTACAGACCAGGGTGTGTGATTTTGTCGATACGCACTCCATAGATAGTATATATGCCTTTGTCGATGGTATCTTCTGAATTATCTACAGCGACGTTTTGCACAGCTCCGGTGCTCTGGTCCCTGACTGCGAAATTATCAAGCAGAAAATATGCCGGGAATGACAGGCCATAGTCGCCTTGCATTGAGGATTCGACATTGAAGCGGATCTTACGGCATTTTCCAAGTCCGGAGAGATCCCATTTTTTCCACTGGGTGGTGACGTTGTCGGCACCGTCGATAAGGCGGATGCGCGCTTTCGTGCCTAAGGAATTACCATTGGCATCAAGAGGCTCGGCGGTGATGTCCACCCAGTCCTCCGGCCCGGCCACCGGATTGAAGCCGTCACCGACGAGAGCGGAATTAAGTCCGTATGCACTGAGATTGATGTAAGTATATGCGGGCTCTCCGTCGGCAGTCCTGAATGTGAGCTCTGCCGGGCCGCCCATCCCGAATCCGGATTCATCTTGATATCCGAAGCACACCAGGAAGTTGTCGGAATTGTTGTAGCCGCCTTTGCCTCCGGTGGGATTGTAGGCTGACAGCTGAGTGGTGAATGATGCGCCTATGTACGTGGCCATGACATAATTGGATATGGCAGAACCGCCGTTCCAGAATTGGTAAGTTTCGTACATCTCGTTGATTCCGCCGGAAAGATCGGTGTTGTTCTGGTCGTACCATATGTAAGGTACATCATCTTCACTGTAAAGTTGTGAGCCATTATACTGTTTGTCATCTATAAGAGATGTCCAGTAGCTTGATGCGGTGACGCCGTCAGGCAGATATGGAATTTTTTTGAGATCGCCTTTGAAATCGGCATCCTCAAATGTGAGTATGAGCAGATCATCTGTATCAGCAGTCGCATTTTCTGCGTTTTGGCTGTAGTTATTGGTTGGCATGCACATGGCGGCTGCAGATAGGGAGAGGATCATGTGGAAATGTTTCATGAGACTGTATTTTATAATATAATTCAAAAATCCCGTTGAAGACATACGATGTCGGCAACGGGATTCAGTGTTATGCGTACAGTTATACGATACATTTCCATTAAAAATATCCGTGCGGATATATATTCCTGGGACAGGAAATGACACAGACCCGGAAACTCCCGTCGGGCATCGGTATGATAGCTGAAAAAGGGTCTTCTGACTCGCCCGACGAGCTGCGCCTTCTCAGCAATCAAGAGCCAATGGCATATTGCAACTTGTCTTTATACGATGTCAACATCCTGCGTGAAACGCGTGGTTGCTGACCCGGGGTTTACAGCAGCGGGAACTGTGCCGGAATCTAACCGGACTTCCGATAAATCCTCCTGAGACACTCTTGTCTGTGGAGCTGACATTTTTCAGCGATGCAAAATTAGCATTTATTTTCTTTACGTGCAAAAAATCATGGAAAAAGATCTGTGACTGTCAATGATTGCGGAAGCGCCATTTGCAATTGTCTGACGATGGGTCAAATGCTCCGAGCGAGGGAGTGCTGTCGGCTACTGATATCAGCACAAGCTCCTGGTCTGTGCCTGGTACTGATTTTGGCATGATTCGGTATGTGCCGTCAACGATCTGCTCTATCCGCCATAATTGTTCGGGTGCGCCAGTAAAATGCTCCACTGTGGTCAGATCAGCGCCATCGGTAGCTGCGAGAGCGCGGTCGGTGCCGGCTATCACAATCCTGTAATACGGTGCGCCCAGGTAGCCGCCTGCGCCAGGTACCGGTTCGATGTCCCATTTCTGGTGAGGGCGGAACATGTAGTCGCCAGTACGGACATCAATATTGCCTTGAGGCCATTTGGATGCCACCTCGGATAGTGTCTGTTCCGGGATCTTTGTTGAGGCTTGTGCTGAATCAATATCCCAGAATTTTGCGTGAGGGAGCTGTATGCGCTCGAAATCAACCGCCAGTTCCAGAGCATAGCCCCGTCGCTCCGACTCGATCTCATATGTGCCAGGACGGAAAACATCACCTGCCACTGGCCAATCGTTCACCCATAGCAGTGGGCGTATTCCGAGCACACTGTAGCCGCCGCGGTCGAAATCGGCTTCGAAGTGGCACGACATTTTCTCAACGCCGTCGGTCTCTATATATCGTCCGAAATGTCCCGGGCCTGTGACGCGGTCGTGTGCTGCTATCACCATCTTGCCACCGCCTTGCATCATGTCCCGGCCGATATTGTCCACATATGGGCCGGTGACGTTGCGGGAGCGACCTACCACTATATTATATGTGGAGTTGGGGCCATCGCAGCATGTGCCGTGGGTGCCCAGCAGATAGTACCAGCCGTCACGGTAAATCAGATCGGTGGCTTCACAGTCTATGGCTACGTTCACCGGCTCATTGCCAGGCATGCGTTCGCCTGTGGCCGGATCAAGCTCTACCATGCGGATAAATCCGAAGTATGTGCCGTAACTCAGCCACAGCCTTCCGGTGGTGGGGTCAAGCAGAAGTCCGGCATCAATTGCGTCGCAGTCTTCATCGTCTTCGGATGTGGCCACAACCACAGGTTGGGTGTATTCGAAATCTGGCGACGTAGGGTCAAGGGTTTTGTTCCACATGGTCAGCACCGACCCTTTGTGACTGCCACCCAGGCCACCTCCGGTGGCACTGTAGGCCACAAGATAGCGGTCGCCGATTTTCAGCACATCGGGAGCGGCACCGCGTCCGGGACGCACTGCGCCTGAGTGCCATTCATATCCGTCGGAGGAAATAAGACCTCCGCCTCCGGTGCCGAATGTGTAATACTTGCCGTCGGATACGGCGATTGTGGATGGATCATGGATGAATGGCTCGCCAGTGAGCTGAGCCTGAGAAGATAGCGTTGTTATCGATAGTATGCTGTAGATGATTCCTCTGTATTTCATTGTGTCTGTTTTATGATTGATTATTTGCCACAGATTTCAAGATTAGTGAGCGGTTTGCCGTCAGCGCCGATGAAGCGGACACAGAAGCTGCTCATGCCAGGGCCGTTGATGATGGCGCCTCTGAGGACATTGCGTCCTTTTTTCAGTGAGATGCGTTTGGATGTGGCATCGTCGGCCACCATGCGCCGGTCGCCCGACATCAGGAGCACCTCATTTCCGTTGAGCCACCACATGGATGCTGAATTGGAGCCTACTGAAAGGCGTACGTCATTGATGTCATCTGGTGCATAGATTACGGTCACTGCCCAGAAGAGTACACCATACACCTGATTGTTGTTAAGCGCGGCGAAGCGATAGAGATGTACATTATAGCCGGTACTTTCTGTGGCATGCCATTTCAGCCGTTGTGAGCCTGCTTTTTCTTTTTGTCCGTCGGTAGGTACCACAGTTTTTTGCCCTTTGAAATATTCATGATTGAATGCTTCACGCAGGTAGCTGTCGGTGAATACCGTGTTGCTGCGATTTGGCTTGTCGATCGGGTCAAGCAGATACCAGCGGCGGATGAAGCCGGCGGAGTCGGGCGTGGAGCATTCGGTGGCAGGTGTGGTGTAGTACACTCCGTCGACAGTGCCTGCGCTCTGCGCTGTGGCCTGAGCGATGCTCAGAGCGGCTGTGGCCAGCAGAATCAGATTTTTTTTCATTATTCCTCTTTAATAATATATGTGAATGTGATAGAATTAATTCAATCGTTTTTGGGACGTCCCCCATGGTATCCATCGGTCAGTATCTACGCCGTGAACATCGGGGCGATCGTATAATCAGTAGATAGGTCTTTGCCCAGTAGGAAACGGTCAACGAACGCTTCCACCACGGGCTTTTCCTGCTCAGGCAGCATGCAGTGGGGATGGTTTGAGCCGAACACATAGCCCATGCAGTCGGCTATCCCGAAATGATCCCACACTTCGCGGGCGGCCACACATGATACATATCCGCTGCCGTCGGCCAGCCATTCATAATCTGTATTGCCGAGTACCAATAGCGCCCTGGGCGCGATAAGCGCACCAAGTTCATGATGGTCAACAGGCAGCCGTGTGACATTATCATCAGCAAATTGGCGCATTGATTCCAGAAACCATGAATAATTTGTTTTGGCCAGAGTCTCCACATTCCCGAGGGTCTCCGACACCCGCCAAGATGCTATCCCGCCTCCGCCAGGCTCCTGTGCTATGGTCAGAGCTATGCGTTCATCAAGGGCTCCGGCGAAAAGTGCCATCTTACCTGCAAATGAGCATCCGGTGACAGCCAGATGCTTCGTGTCGATACGGCTCGCGGCTCCAATTATTTCCAGTCCGTCGATGAGCCGGCTGATGCCCCATGGCCACGCGCAGTATGCGCCTATTTCTGTATGGTCGGGGAATATGCGGTTGATTGGCTCGGATCCGCGCGTCTGCGTGTGCGACATCACATCATTGAAGTCAAACGCGATCATGGCGATTCCACGGCTCGAGAATATTTCTGCCGGTAGTGATCCACTGGGGGTGAATATGCCTATTACGGCCGGGAACGGCCCATCGCCCTGCGGATATGTGATTTCAGCAGTGATGGTGAGTGTCTGGCCGTTGTTCCGTACTGATACGCACAGCGTGTCGCCGCGCATATCGGCTGATATGCTGTCCGGGCTCAGAGGCGGGAGTGCGCCAGTCTCGTATTTTTGTATTTTGTCTATGATCTGCAGGCGGCGTTGGCTCCAGTCGGCTAAGGTGGCTACATGCTGGCCATTGTCCATTGATAATGGATCGGGCAGAGCCGGTATCTCCGGAAGACTGTCCGGAATCTGAGCCATGGTTGCAGAAGCGCCTATTACAAGGGCGGTGAATATGGATTTAAGGCGAGGGGTCATTAGTCTTTCCTTAGTACGTATGGCAGGTAGCGCCATTGCGCTTGCAAACTTAATAAAAAATACGTCGCTCTGCAAGATTGTGTTTCATTTATTGGCAAAATATGATGCAAAAAAACGATAACCCGGTATGTCGGGCTATCGTATATGGAGTATGTGATTCTGTCTATAAAGACCAGTGTGGGTAGTAATTGTCAATTGTCAGATGGTGCGTGGTCTATCAGATCCATGAACTGGTCGAGTTTAGGTGTGATTATGATTTCAGTGCGGCGGTTGCGCGCACGGCCTTCGGTGGTATTGTTGTCGGCAAGCGGATTATACTCGCCACGACCTCCGGCAGTGAGACGCGAGGGATTCACACCGAAACGGTCTTGCAGCACTTGTACTACAGAAGATGCCCTGAGTGCTGACAGATCCCAATTGTTCCTGATGTTGGTGCGTGATATAGGCACATTGTCAGTGTTCCCTTCCACAAGCACGTCATAGTCATTATAATCCTTGATGATTTTTGCAATCTTGCTGAGGGTGGCCATGGCCTTGTCCGAGATTTCATATGATCCGGACTTGTAGAGCATATTGTCGGCGAGCGAGATGTACACTACACCTTTGAGCACCTTTATGTCCACATCCTTGAGTTCATCACGGGAGAGCGAGCGTGTGAGATTGTTGGTCAATACCATATTCAGAGAGTCACTCTTTGATTTGGCATCAATGAGCTGCTTTATGTATTTGTTTGATGCGTTTATTTCATCAACGAGCTTGGCAATGTTCACGCTGCTTTGCGATCCCTGCTTGATTGAATTGTCAAGCGACTGCTGGATGGCGTTGTATGCGGCTTTCAGGTCGGCATTGTCCTTCCTCGCGTCGGCGAGCCGCGCTTCCAGGCTACGGTTGTCAGCCTGCGTCTGTGCCAGCTGCGTCTGGGCGCTGAGGTAGTCCTTGCCGAGCTGGTCGTAATTCTCTTGCAGGCGGGTGTAGTTCTTTTTGCTCACGCATCCTGTGAGAAGCATGCATGCTGTTAAGATTGCAGTGGTATATAGTGCTTTTGTTTTCATAATAAATTAGGAATCTGGGTTGATACCGGGTGTGACAGTGTGGTGGCGCAGGTGAGGCTGCTGACGGGCTACTAAGGTTGCCGGGATTAATTTTATCCTGGGATCTGACCATACGCCGATTGCTGTGTATATAATGATAACATACACACCCACATATAGTTCACGACAGCGGTGTTCAGAATGTGACGTGGAACGCGATGCGCACGCCGCTGCGGTCGATCGGGTAGGGTACGTGGCGGTAGCTCAGACGCCACACATAGTCGACCCGCAGGCACCGCAGAATGTTGTCAAGCCCGACTGCAACCTCCATATACGGCCCGTGATCCATGCGGGTGGCGCGTGCCGCATCAGGGAAGCGCAGCAAGTCTGCATTTATGGAGGGATTATTGCGGCTGCTCAGATAGCCCCACATGCCGCGGAAAGAGAATGCCTCACGCAGCTTGAGCTTTTTCACCAACGGGATGTAATTCAGGATCGCCCCGTTGGCCCAGTATGTCAGATCCCACGAGCAGTAGGAATCCGATATGAATTCCATGGGATTCATCAGTGCGAAGGTCTCGGGTACTATTATATATGACAGATTGGCGTTTGCTATCAGCAGGTCGGGATAAGCACAGCTGCTCCATATGTGTGCTCCGCGCAGCATGATATCGGTGTATCCGAATGCTGAGAGCCAGAATCGTTTCTGCAGGCTTAGCTCAGTCTTGTTCAGTTCATATTTGGAGCCGAGGAAGCCCTTGGGTGCGTAAGTCTGGGTAAGTGATATCACCGGCGCATCAAGATTTATGGGGTAGCGGTGTGAGCGGTCTTGATAGAATTTCTCGCCCGGTGCATATCGCAGTTTCAGGCGCAGGAGTGCCTCGTCATAATGGTTGAAAACAGCGCCGTGACCGTTGACGAACGGCATGTACGGACCTTGCTCCTGCCGACGGTGCTGTAATGACGCGTGTACGGATAGATTGTTGGCCAGTTCGAGTGTGTATTCCAATGTGGTGGAACGCAGATATGTCACTTGCTGATCCTCCATGCGCTTGAGCGACAGGAACATATTATCGGCATTGGTGGCGTCGTAGTGTTGTCCGAGAAAATCCAGGTCGTACATATGACTCAGACGCAATGAGTGTACCGGGAATTCGCGTGAATGGTATGACTTATCATGAAATGAATACTCAGCTTCTCCACGGTATTTCCAACGGTGATCATGGAGGCCATAAGCGCCGTAACCACGGAAAAACCATCGCTTGCTTAGATTGGCAGTGGTCATCCCTCCGGCTCTGAAGCGCCAGCCCTCAATGGTGTTGTGGCTGAAGGTCGTGTTCATGGGGCCGATGTCGAATTTGCTGTCCTTGCCGGTGGAAATGTACCCGTTCACCATTATTTTCAGGAACTTCTCTCCCCAATAATACAGGGGCACAGTGCGCATGCGGTCCAGCAGATTGCCCACGTTGCTCTCCCCGGAAGTGATGTGTACCTTACGGGCCTCCTGCCAGAATGTTTCGTCGCGGGTGGCGGCGCTGTCGGCAAGCACGCTGCTGCCAAGTGAGGAGAATATGGAGGATTCGTCGGCAGGTGGTGTGAAATTGTGGCCGGAATACACCACGTTGCGTCTGGCGTAGAATCCCGGAGTGCCCGGGATGAGCCGCGCCTCAATGGTCATGTCGTCGTGGAGCTTTAGGCGGGAGCCGTCAGGTGCGGTGGCGTATTCCTGTGATATGTACAGATTGTCAATGAAGTTCAGGTTGATTCCTCGCGGAATACGCATGGTCACTTTTCGTATGGGCATCTTTGGGTCGCCTATAGGCACGAATACCTGTCCGGTGAATCCGAATGCGGCCTTGTTGTGCGGGTAGAAGCTGAGCACAATACAGCGTTCGGCTCCCACGTCCACAGTGTCGGTGAGGTAGAATTTGTAAAAATCCGGGGCAATCGGTGACAGGGGGCTTACAAAACGGTTTTGCAAAATGTTTATGTCCTTGTCGTACAGGTCTATGTCGCGCAGGATGTCCTCGAAGAAAACGCGCATGTTCTGTTGATCTGCAATTTCGTCGATACCAGAGCTTCTCTGACCAGTGATCACTTCCTTTTGTGCAGGCCCAGGTTGCCGGCGGAAATGTATTTCAGATGCTTTTTCCTTGACGGACAGATTCAAGATGGGTTTGCCGGAGACCTCCGATGTGTCCACATTTTCCCATAGGAAAGGGAACTTCTTGAAAAGCCAAGAAGATTCGTCGCGCGAGCCGAAATCGTTGATAGCCAGTGTTATTTTTTCGTATCGGTCGTAGTTGTAATATGGATTGCGGTGCGGATCTGTAGCCGCTCCGGCCTCTTTGAGGCGTTTCGCAAAGTCTACAGCGGGATTGTTCTTCTTGGAATATTTGCTGCGATGTACCACCACCTCGTGCAGCTCGGTGGTGGCCGGGGCAAGGTGGATGTCGTAGATATTCACGCCACGTTTGCGTATGGGTACGGTCTTTTTCTGGTAGCCAAGGCAGTTCACGGTGATTTCCGATGCATGATTGTCGGCCGTGATCTCAAAGATCCCTTTTTCATCTGTGAGCGCACCAGTGGCTTTACCCCCTGTCACTGTCACTGAGGCATATGGCAGAGGCTCCATGGAGATGGAGTCGCGTACCATTCCGCTCACAAAATATGCGTCGGTTGTGGGCTTCACCTGCGCCATTGTCCATTCCCCGGTGCATATTATCACTGCCAGGGCGACCATAATCCACTTGAATATATTATCTTTGTACATCAAATTATATAAGATGGGAAAAGAAATCGAACGCAAATATCTGGTAAAGGACGATAGTTATCTGCATATGGCATCTGGCAATGTGGAAATAGTGCAGGGCTATCTGTCGGCAGATGCGGATGCCACAGTGCGTGTGCGCTTGTGGGGTGATAAGGGGCGTCTTACAGTGAAGAGCCGTAACCGTGGAGCTGTACGGGGTGAATGGGAATATTCCGTACCTGAGTCTGATGCCCGTGAGATGCTTGGCCTATGTGGTAGCCGGGTGTTGGAGAAAACACGCTACCAGGTGCCTTTTTGCGGTCGCATATGGGAGGTGGATGTATTTCACGGTCGGCATACAGGGCTTGTCCTGGCGGAGGTGGAGCTTGATTCCGAGACCCAGGCATACGAGCTCCCGCCATTTGTCGGGACTGAAGTGACAGGTGATCCGCGGTACTACAATTCTAATCTTTTCTGATGAGCAGGCATACATTCTCCACATGCTGCGTATGGGGGAACATGTCTACCGGCTGGACTGCCGTGACACGGTAACGGGCATCAAGCAGTGACAGGTCGCGTGCCTGAGTGGCAGGATTGCAGCTCACATACACTATGCGTTTTGGCCCGGCGGCCAGGATGGTGTCCACCACATCGGCATGCATGCCGGCACGTGGAGGATCCACAACCATCACATCCGGAATTCCGTGTTCGGCTATGAAGTCGGCGTTAAGTACATCTTTCATGTCGCCGGCAAAGAAGAGAGTGTTGTTGATTCCGTTAACGCTTGAATTCAGTTTTGCGTCCTCTATGGCCTCGGGTACATATTCTATACCCACAACCTTGCGGGCTTTGCGGCTGAGGAAATTTGCGATTGTGCCAGTGCCGGTATAAAGGTCATAAACCAGGTCGTCCGGGCGGATTCCTGCGAGGTCACGTACCACGCTGTATAGCACATATGCCTGGCGTGAATTAGTCTGGTAGAACGATTTTGGCCCGACCCGGAATTTAAGCCCTTCCATCATTTCCTCTATATACGGCTGTCCGCTGTACAGGATTATATCCTGGTCTGCTATGGTGTCGTTTACCTTGAGGTTGACCACATACATCAGCGATGTGATTTCAGGGAATTCTGTTCTGACGGCCTCCATGAGTGGAGCGATTCTTTCTGGATCGTCCTGGCCGAACGACATCACCACCATGATCTGGCCGGTAGATGCAATCCTGACCATCAAGGTGCGCAACAGCCCGGCATTCGCTCTGAGATCGTAGAAAGTGTATCCATGCTCTCGGCCATATGCCTTGATGAATTTGCGGATACGGTTGGAGATGTCGTCTTGCAATACGCAACGGTCAATGTCAAGCACCTTGTCGAACGCACCCGGGATGTGGAATCCTGCGGCCTCCCGCTCGGTGCTGAAGTCTTCGCCGCTTTTGAGCTGGTCGTAGGTGAGCCATTTCTTGTTGCTGAATGTGTATTCCATCTTGTTGCGGTATTCCCAGATCTGTTCTGAGCCTTTGATTGGCGAAATCTCCGGCAGCTCTATCTTGGCGATGCGTTCCAGTGCATCGGTCACTTGTTTCTGTTTGTATTGCAGCTGCATGGAGTAGGGCAGATGCTGCCAACGGCAACCGCCGCACACACCGTGATGTGAGCACTTGGGCTCCACACGGCATTCCGAGGGGCTGATAATGCGCTCTATCCGGCCTTCGGCATAATTATGGCGCTTGCGTATTATTTTAATGTCAGCCACATCGCCGGGAGCTCCGTATGGAATGAATGTCACCAGGTCGTTGATTCTTGCCAGGGCATTTCCCTCGGCGGCGACATCCGTGATGGTGACATTTTCAATTATTGGTTGTTCTTTTCTTTTTCTTGACATCTGAAATCATGATTTGTCCGCAAAATTAATAAAAAACCTACTGAGCAGCAAATTTAGCCACGGGGACGAAAATATATTTGTGAGAAATGAAAAAATTGCATACATTTGCACCGCATAAACGAATATAATTATACGTATAATTTTCTAAAAACGATTTAACCATGGCTTATGTAATCACTGACATCTGTGTGGCTTGTGGCACATGTCTGCCCGAATGCCCCGTAGGTGCGATCTCTGAAGGCGAAATCTACCACATCGATCCCGATACCTGCATCGAATGTGGCTCATGCGAGGCTGTATGCCCCACTGGCGCTATCAATCCTCCCGCATGATTTCGTGACAGATTAATCAGTCACCTTATAAAACAGACCTGCGCTCTTCGTGCGGCAGGTCTGTTTTTTATCAGGCAAAAGAAAGCCACCTGCCGGTGGCTTTCAGTATTATGTATGAAAAGTATTCGCGATTTATCAATATCCCCAGCGGCAGGCGATCATTGTGAGATTGGGGCAAGCCTCGGTGCGGAAGTCAACAATCTGGTTGTAGCGGCAGTTGATGTATGTAAGAGCCTGGTCGAATGATACATCAAGCATTGTCAGCTGGTTGTTGTTGCAGAGAAGGCGCTGCAGGAAAGTCTGGTTGTTGAGCGAGAGCGATGTGAGATCGTTGTAAGAGCAGTCTACGAAGATCAGCTGCGGGCATTGCTCAACGGTGAGCGATGTGAGGTCGTTGTAGGAGCATACGAGATCAAGCAGGTTTTTGCAATCGCGCATGGCCAGGGATGTCATATTGTTGTCGGAGCAGATGAAAGTGCTGAGCTGTGGCAGACCTGATACAATCATGTTGGCGATGCGGTTGTCATCCACGTTGAGGTTGGTGAGTGCGGTTGTGCCGAAGAGGTTGAGACCGGTGAGCTTGTTGTATCCGCAGTAGAGATTCTTAAGAGCGGTGCAATTGTCGATGCGTAGGGTCTCAAGGTCGTTGCCCTGGCAGTTGAGGGTCTCGAGGGTAGCTGATCCGGCTACATTAAGGTCAACGAAATGGTTGTTGGATACGTTGAGTGTCTTGATCACAGGGGCTGAGGTGATGTCCAGGTCGGTAAGACGGTTGTTGTTGACACTTACCTTTGTCACAGCCGAGGTGCCAGACATGTCAATCTGGGTCATTTTGTTGCGGGAGGCGTTGATTTCGGTGAGAGCCGAACATCCGGCCACTGACATTGAGGTGAGGGCATTGCGCGATACATCAACTTTTGCGAGGGCTGTGAAATTGGAGAGGTCAAGGACACCAGCGATGTGTTTGCCTTTCCAGTCGATGGCTGTCACGTGACCGTTCGCTACTGTCACACCTTCCCACGAAGCGGGGTTGGAGGTGTCTGAGATTTTAAGTGCCTGGGCATTTGTGCCACCTTTTTCCGCGGGCTGTTCCAGGAATGCCTTGAGCTGTTTCAGTTCATTCTTGTTTGTTTTCTGGGCGAATACAATCATGCTGCTGAGCAAGAGAGTAATCATTAATGCGACTTTTTTCATAACTAAATAGTTGAGGGTTAGTGTATGTTTTTAGTATTTGTCAGTTGTTTTTGTTTTGTTTATCTAAAGAACAACATGAGGTTGGAAATAGTTCGGAAAAAAACGCTTAAAAATTTTGCATAGTGGCTGGACGTCGTTACATGCGCAGAGAAGTGACGCAAAAAAAAAGCACCCGGCGGAGCCGGATGCTTGGAGATTGTGTATATGGGAGTTGTATCCGTCAGGCCAGGAAGCCGAGGAGCACACCTGCGGCCACGGCTGAGCCGATCACGCCTGCAACGTTCGGGCCCATGGCATGCATGAGCAGGTAGTTGCTGGGGTCGTACTGCAAACCGAGGTTGTTTGATATGCGTGCCGACATAGGCACAGCCGAAACTCCGGCGTTGCCGATGAGCGGGTTGATTTTCTTGCTCTTGGGGAGTACGAGGTTGAAGAGTTTCACGAATAGTACACCCGAAGTTGATGCTATTATAAAAGCCATGAAGCCGAGGAAGAAAATGAAGATAGTCTCGGTAGTGAGGAAGTGCGAGGCCTGGGTGGAGGCGCCGACTGTCATGCCGAGCAGGATGGTCACGATATCGGTGAGGGCGTTGCTGGCTGTTTTTGCCAGGCGGTTGGTGACGCCGCACTCTCTTAGGAGATTGCCGAAGAAGAGCATGCCCAACAGTGGCAGACCTGATGGCACGACGAAGCAAGTGAGGAGCATGCCCACGATGGGGAAGATGATCTTCTCATTCTGCGATACGGCGCGTGCGGGTTTCATCTTGATCAGGCGCTCGTTCTTGGTGGTGAAGAGCTTCATCAGCGGAGGCTGGATCACAGGCACGAGTGCCATATATGAATATGCCGATACTGCGATGGCGCCCATCAGGTTGGGGGCGAGCTTGGATGAAAGGAAGATGGCGGTGGGGCCGTCAGCGCCGCCGATGATGGCTATGGCACCTGCCTGGTCGGGAGCGAAGCCCAAGGCCAGGGCCACCATGTAGGCACCGAAGATGCCGAACTGGGCGGCGGCGCCGATGAGCATCAGTTTTGGGTTGGCGATCAGAGCCGAGAAGTCGGTCATGGCACCGATTCCGAGGAAAATCAACGGAGGATACCAGCCGGCGCTCACACCATTATAAAGGATATTGAGCACGGAGCCTTCCTCGTAGATGCCTACCTCAAGGCCGGCCTCGGTGTTGAAGGGGATGTTGCCTATGAGTATGCCGAAACCAATGGGCACAAGGAGCATAGGCTCGAAGTTCTTCTTTATGGCGAGCCAGATGAAGAAGAGACCCACGGCGAGCATGACGAAATTGCCAACCTCGGCATTGGCAAAACCAGTCAGTTCCCAGAACTGGCGCAGGTTTACTTGAATAAATTCGTTGAACGTCATAAATGTTCGGCTTTAATTATTCAAGTGTGATTATGGGGGCGCCTTCGAGCACAGAGTCGCCGGCATTCACATTTAGGGCTTTCACTACGCCGTCGCGGCCGGCATGTATGGCGTTCTCCATCTTCATGGCTTCGAGTATGGCGACTGTGTCAGAAGCCTTGACGGTGTCGCCGGGCTTCACGGAGATTGAAAGCACTACGCCGGGCAGGGGTGATTTCACGGCATAGCCGCCTGTGGTTGCAGGAGCAGGTTTCGAAATCACTTTTTCGCCGGAAGCGCTGCGGGGTGCGGCTGCGGCTTTGGGTGCGGTGGCTACTTTGACGGGAGCGGCCTTGTCAAGTTCTACTTTGTAGGGGATGCCGTTCACCTCTACTTCGGCGATGTTTCCATCGATTTCTCCTACGGCTACCTTGTATGTGTTGCCGTTGATTTTATATTTGTATTCTTTCATTTTTTTACAAAATAGGTTGGGGTGGAAAATTAGTGACGCGGTGTTTCACGCAGACCGTAGATTTTTGAGCTCCAAGGAGAATATGCACGTTTCACCTTGTTGATGGTGAGGATGGTGCTCTCGGTGTCGTGAGCGTTGAGATGCTCATGCAGGGCCATCACTATGGCTGCGATTTCCTCACCGGAGTCATGGGCCACTTCGCTTAGCTTTGTAGCCTCCGGAGCCGCGCCTGATTTCACCTTGTTATGGCGTGCGGCGGCTGCACCGATTTTGCTGATGGCCATGAATGCCAGCGACAGTACGAGCAGGGCGCAGAACACGATGCACATGGCCATTGCAGCCATACCGAATCCATTACCGTCAAGGGCGGCAAACATGTCCACTTTGCTATTGGTGTCTTTGATGATGTTGGCCGAGCTCGGGGTGATGTATTTGTCGCCGCCGGTGCGGAATTCCCATTCGCCGTATCCGTCGGAAGAACGGGCGTAGGATGCGTTGGCGGGCAGGTTGGCGGGAATTGTCACTTCGTCGATGAGGGTCATGCCGTCGGCATCATAGAGGCCTATCCAGTTCTCTTTGCCTGGAGTGAGCACAAAATTAGTGTGGAAGGTGCCGAAGTTAGGCATGCCGTCGGTGAAAAATACCACATGCTGGCGTTTGGGGATGCGCGTGTTCACATCGCCCAGGGGCACGGGGTATTTCTTGGGATTGTTCTTGTCGTCGGTGAGATACACACTTGATATCTGCAACGGACTGAAATTTGCGTTGAAAAGTTCCACCCATCCGTTGCGGTTTCCGTATTCATCTACGATGCTGGAATCGTTGACCACCATTACCTCGTTGATGCGCAGCTTCTTGCGGTCGTGGGCGAAAGCCATGGCCGGGTACAGCATCAAGGCGATGAGTAGAAATGATAATACTCTGTTTTTCATACTCGTGTCTTAGAGGGGAATATTGCCGTGCTTTTTAGCAGGATTGGTGACTTTTTTGGTTGCCAGCTGCTGCAGGGCGCGGATGATGCGGAAACGTGTGTTCCTGGGCTCGATGACATCGTCGATGTAGCCGTACTTGGCAGCATTGTAGGGGTTGCAGAAGAGTTTATTGTATTCTTCTTCCTTGTCTTTGAGGAACTGGGCGGGATTCTCTGCGGTCTTGGCCTCTTTGGCGTAGAGCACTTCCACGGCGCCGGCACCACCCATGACTGCGATTTCGGCCGTAGGCCATGCATAGTTCATGTCGCCACGGAGCTGTTTGCAGCTCATCACGATGTGTGAGCCACCGTAGCTCTTGCGCAGGGTCACAGTCACTTTGGGCACAGTGGCCTCACCGTAAGCGTAGAGCAGCTTGGCACCGTGCAGGATCACTGCGTTGTATTCCTGGCCTGTTCCGGGGAGGAATCCGGGTACGTCAACCAATGTCACCAGAGGGATGTTGAATGCGTCGCAGAAGCGTACGAAGCGCGCGGCCTTGCGCGATGCGTTGCAGTCGAGCACACCGGCCAGGTATTTGGGCTGGTTGGCCACGATGCCTACCGACTGACCGTTGAATCTGGCGAAGCCCACGATGATATTCTTAGCGTAGTCGCGCTGTATTTCCAGGAATTCGCCGTTATCAATTATGGCACCGATCACTTCGTACATGTCGTATGGACGGTTGGCCGAATCGGGGATGATTTCATTCAGTGAATCCTCCAGACGGTCGATCGGGTCATTGCATTCTACCAACGGGGGCTCTTCAAGGTTGTTCTGAGGGATGTAGCTGAATAGCTTGCGGATGATCTTGAGTGCGTGTTCGCCGTCTTCGGCAGCGAAGTGGGCCACACCGCTCTTGGATGCGTGTACCTCGGCTCCTCCGAGTGCTTCCTGGGTCACATCCTCGCCTGTGACAGTCTTGACTACCTTGGGGCCGGTGAGGAACATGTAAGAGATGCCTTTGGCCATGATGGTGAAGTCGGTGAGGGCGGGGGAGTATACCGCGCCTCCGGCGCAGGGGCCGAGGATAGCAGAGATCTGAGGGATAACGCCCGACGCCAGGATGTTGCGTTGGAATATCTCGGAATATCCGGCCAAGGCGTTGATGCCTTCCTGGATACGCGCGCCGCCAGAATCGTTAAGGCCGATTACGGGGGCGCCCATCTTCATGGCCATGTCCATGATTTTGCATATTTTCAGAGCCATGGTCTCGGAGAGCGAGCCGCCGAATACCGTGAAGTCCTGGCCGAACACATATACCAGGCGGCCATCTATCGTACCGTAGCCGGTGACGACTCCATCACCGAGATATGATTTCTTCTCCTGGCCGAAGTTGGTGCAGCGATGACGCACGAACATGTCTATTTCTTCGAACGATCCTTCGTCGAGGAGTTGTGCTATGCGCTCACGTGCTGTGTATTTGCCGCGCTCGTGCTGTTTGTCAATGGCCTTCTGGCCTCCGCCGAGGCGCGCTTCATTGCGCAACTCAATGAGTTCCTGTACTTTTGCGAGTTGATTGCTCATTATAATTTTGTTTGTTATTATTTTACAATTATTTCACACAGACACTCATAGATTCACTCTTGCAGTGCCTGTGTGAAAATCATTATTTTTTCAGGCGATGGATTATTTGTTGGGGTCTTCGCAGAGCTCTACCAGTGTACCTACAGTGGATTTGGGGTGGAGGAACGCGATGTTAAGGCCTTCGGCGCCTTTGCGGGGAGCCTTGTCAATGAGGCGGCAGCCTTTTCCCTCAAGCTCTGAGAGAGCATTGGCCACGCCGTCCTCAACTGCGAAAGCGATGTGCTGGATGCCGCCGCGTCCGCCGTTATTGGCTATGAATTTGGATATGGCACTGTCTTCGGCTGTGCCTTCGAGAAGTTCGAGCTTTGTCTGGCCAACCTTAAAGAATGCGGTGCGCACTTTCTGATCGGCTACTTCTTCTATAGCGAAGCATTTGAAACCGAGCATTTTTTCGTAGAAAGGGATGGCTTCGTCAAGGCTGGGAACAGCGATGCCGATGTGTTCGATGTGGGAAATTTCCATTGTGGTATGATTAGTAGTTAACGTAAGATTTTTAGTTAATATGCAATTATCGGCAAATTTATGCATTTTCGTTGGATAACGCAATAAAAATGGAAATTTTAATTTGAGGCGTGAAAGAAAAAACAACGCAAATTTTGGCGATTTGAAAAAAATGTGTAATTTTGCAGCCGTAAAAGTCCTGCGGGGCTGTACGTCAAGGATAGTCTTATGGTGTAATGGTAGCACAACAGGTTTTGGTTCTGTTTGTCCAGGTTCGAATCCTGGTAAGACTACGATAGAGATCGCCCACCTCCGGCGATCTTTTTGTATATATACATACCTTACCTTCAAAAATTACCGATTTGATGAACTTCGACGAAACAGTAAACAGAAGGCATACAAATTCCTATAAATGGGATTCGCGCGGCGATGTGACACAGGATATGATACCGTTGTGGGTGGCCGATATGGATTTCAAGGCCTGCGAGCCTATTATGGAGGCGCTACGGCGGCGCGTGGAACATGGTGTGTTCGGTTACACTTTCGTGCCCGATGAGTATTATGATGCAATCTGCAATTGGTTTGATAAATATCATGGATGGAATATCCATGCGTCACAGATCATATATACCTCAGGCGTGGTGCCGGCTCTGTCGGCCATTATACAGGCGCTCACTATGCCGGGCGACAAGGTGATAGTGCAGACTCCGGTCTACAATTGCTTTTTCTCGTCGATACGCAATGCCGGATGTGAGCCTTATGAAAGTGCTCTCATATGCCCTGATGGTGACACATATATAATGGATATGCAGGATTTGGAGCGCAAGGCTTCAGACCCGAAGTGTACTCTGATGCTGCTGTGCAATCCTCACAATCCAGGTGGCCGTGTGTGGCGTCGGGGTGAGCTGGAACGTGTGGCCGAGATTTGTGCCGCCAACAGCGTGACTGTGGTGTCGGATGAAATACACTGCGAACTGGTGTTCGGCGCCAACCGGTATGTGCCGTTTGCCACGGTGGCGGGAGATTGCAAGTGGGTGGGTTGCATATCTCCGTCGAAGGCGTTCAATATCGCCGGATTGCAGATAGCCAATATTGTGGCGGAGGATCCGGAGCTGCGGCGGCGTATCGACAGGATGATCAACCGCAATGAGGTCTGTGATGTGAATCCATTCGGTGTGGTGGCGCTCATGGCCGCTTATAATGAAGGACGGCCTTGGCTTGAGGATTTACTCGGATATCTGTGGGGCAATTATGAAGTGTTGAAGGATAAGTTCAACCGAGAATTGCCGGAGTTTCCCGTGTTTCAGCTCGAAGGCACCTATCTGGCATGGATAGATTGCCGCTGTATAGACATGCCTTCGGCCGATCTGGAGGAGTATCTTATAGAAAAATGTGGTGTATGGGTCAATGCTGGGTCGATGTACGGGGCGGATGGCGAGGGATTTATACGTATAAATCTGGCTTGTCCGCGCAGCCGTCTCATTGAGGGGTTGGATAGGCTTATTCCAGCTCTGAAAAAGTTGATATTATGCTGAGGTTGGGGGCGGTTCCGGTGGATATTGTGGCCGGGGATAAGTGTGCCAACATCATGGCTGTGGATGGGGTCGTGAGGTCAATGCCGCAGCGACCTGATGTGATCGTGCTTCCTGAGCTGTTTGCCACATCATTTATCCCTGACAGACATATTTCTGCATCCCTGGCAGAAGATAACGATGGGATGATAGTGACTGAGATCATGAATATGGCCTCGAAATATGATGCTGCTTTCATCGGCACTTTTCTTGCCGAAGGGGCGGATGGCAGGATATATAACAGGGCATTCTTCGTGTGTCCCGACGGAGGAAAGACATTCTACGATAAACGCCATGTGTTTTCTATCGGTATGGAGGGAGAGGTGGTATCGCCCGGCTCCTCACCGATCCCGGTGGTGGGTTTCCGCGGCTGGAACGTAGCCATGGCTGTGTGTTATGACCTCCGCTTCCCGTGCTGGCTGAGAAATACCGGTCTGAAATACGATGTGCTCGTCATCCCGGCCAATTGGCCATCGTCGCGGGCTTATGCATGGAATCACCTGTTGGTCGCACGTGCTATTGAAAACCAGGCGTATGTAGTGGGTGCCAACCGTTCGGGCAGCGACAGATTCGGCGATTATTCCGGTTGTACGTCGATTTATGATTATCTGGGACGCAGCATCGGAAGCGTTCCCGAAGGTGGCGTTGTCACCGCCGATTTTGACAAGGATAGCTTGGAAAAATTCCGTGCGGGATTCCCGGTGTGGCGCGATGCCGACTGATGCCGGGCTATTTCCCGTCGCCGGTCGTCTTTGACTGGCGTTTCATGCGGCATCCTACGAATATGCCATCATAGGAAGACAGGATTTTCGACAGGCTTTGGATAGACGAATTCTGTGATATTGAGGCGATTTTAGAGACCAATGTCTGAAGACGTGACGCATCGAAGGTAAGCGACAATGTCTCGCCTGACTTGGAAGCCATTGCCTCAACCTTTCCGAGCTTGATTTTCTTGAATGCCTGGAAATTGAATATCAATTTGCCGTTTTCACCTTTGCTTACGGATCCTTTCACAGTGGCCACGCGCATCGTCATGGTGAATGTGGAGTCCTGCTCAATGGTAATCACAAGGTCAGTGATTCCGGCACGTTGATAGTAAGGTGCTATCTTTTCTTCTATTGATGCCGTGGCTGCGGCTCCACCGATCTTCTGCAGCGCGTTGTCGCTGTCAAATGTTATGGCGGGAGACTGATATTTCCAGGTGCCTTTGAGGTCGGCTATCTCTATCTTCGATGTGGATGTGAGTTCTGTGAGCACGCTACCGAGCAATCCGCCTAATTTTGATGACTTATCTGATTCTTTTGACGAACCGGTTGTGTCTCCCTGGGCAGACTTGGCCTTGTTCAGGATGTCTTTAAGGTCGAATTGTGATGCAGCGGCGGTAGCGGCTGCAAATGAAATCAAAAGTACGAATGAGAGCAGTTTTTTCATTGAATATGTGTTTGTTCGGCAAGTTCCTTGTCAATCTCCTGCCATTTTGAGTTGTTGGATACAAATTCAGGCACAATGGTCTTCATATGCGCCACTATGTCGTGGATATTCGAATTATGGATGTCGGTTGACAGATTCTCAAGATGCCGGAGCACTTTGTCGTACTCATACGTGATTACGCGGGCTATCATTATCTGCTTGTGATGCGTGGCTATGGTGCGTTCCTTGTCGTTGAGAAGTTCTTCATATAGTTTTTCTCCGGGGCGGAGTCCTGTTTCCACGATCTTGATGTCTACTTCTGGGCGCAGGCCGGCCAGAGAAATCATTTTTCTGGCCAGATCATATATCTTCACGGGTTGTCCCATGTCGAATATGTAAATCTCGCCGCCTTGTCCCATGCATGCGGCTTCGAGCACGAGTGAGCAAGCCTCGGGGATGGTCATGAAATAGCGGATGATGTCGCGGTGTGTCACCGTCACCGGGCCGCCTTCCTCAATCTGGCGTTTGAAGAGCGGTATCACCGAGCCGTTTGAGCCGAGCACATTGCCAAATCGGGTGGTGATGAATTGAGTGGTCGGAGTATCCATGATTTTGCGTTGATGGAAAAACAGCGACTGTACGTATATCTCGGCGATGCGCTTCGACGCTCCCATGATGTTAGTCGGATTCACCGCCTTGTCGGTGGAGATCATCACGAATTTCTCCACATTGTATTTTATAGCCAGGTCGGAGATGTTCTTGGTGCCGAACACATTGGTGCACACAGCCTCGGATGGATTGATCTCCATCATTGGCACATGCTTGTAAGCAGCGGCGTGGAACACGTATCTTGGCCGGTATTTGAGGAAAGCCTGCTCCATGCGCTCACGGTTGACAATATCGCCGATGAAGAGATGGATTTTTATATCAGGATATTTCTCCTGCATTCTCAGCTGTAATTCATGCATGGGTGTCTCGGCCTGGTCCACAAGCACAATTTCACGGGCCTGGAACTTGGCGAGCTGATTCACGATCTCGCTGCCGATAGAGCCGGCAGCTCCGGTCACCATCACTACCTGATGCGAGAATGTCCGGCTCACCATGGGATTGCCGGTATTTATCGGCTCACGTCCCAGCAGGTCTTCAATCTTGATATCCTCCACGTGGGCGGAAAGATTGCCGCTTCCGGCATTGGAGGTATAGTCCTCCATGGAATTGATCATTATGAGCCTGATGGAATGAGCCAGGAAATCGTCGGCAAGCCACTGACGTATAATCTCGATCTGAGAAGAGCTGAACATTAATGTATTGGCTCCATATTTGCGGAATATGGCGTCTATGCGGTTTTTATCGTAGTTGACCACCGGCAGCCCGTTGATTGTGGTTTTGGTGGAGCCGTTGATGGACATAAGCGCCACCGGCTCGTATTTTCCGTCAATCTCATCTTTGAGCGCCCCGGCCAGCACAAGGGAATTCAGCGATGTTCCGAGCACGATGATGCGTCGGCGTTTGTCCGAGCCATTTTCCTGGATCACTGTGTAGAGCGATTTTATGGCCAGACGCATTATAGTCATCAGTGAGAATGAGCATATCACCATCGTAAAGATATTCCATATCTTGAAGTAGCGTACGCCTGTGATTATCTCGCAGGATACCGATAAGAGGAGGAGAAAAAGCGATACGGTCACGAGGTATCTTATCAGGCGCGACACATCGCTGAACGCAGAGAGGCGCACTACATACCGATGGGTGTGGAAAATAAGGTCGGCCACACTGTATGCCACCATTACCACCAGTGCTTTAGCTGTTGTGGAAAACAAAATGGTGTCGGGGTGGGGGGCAACACCATTGTGCGTATAAGTGATTATGTATGAAAATAGAACGATGATTGTGTCGGCAAGCCATACCATCCAGCTTGGAGATGGCGAAGCCATAAACCATCTTATAAGTTTCGAACGTGAAAGTCTTAGGATTATTCGATTCTTCATATATATATATATATATATCAAGTGTTTAGCTCACCGCATTGGCTGTGTGAGAAAGAAAGCTCCAGCGTTAAAGTAGTACACCCGTGGGGAGTCGAACCCCAATCGATGGAACCGGAATCCATTATTCTATCCATTGAACTACGGGTGCTTTCGGCAAATGTGTTGCAAAAGTAAGGCTATTTTTGTAAATTTGCAAAATTAAATCTGTTAAAATCAGGTTTCGGATAAAATTTGCATATATTTTGATGAAAGTCCGCATAGAAGAATCATGGCGCCGGCGTTTGCAGCCGGAATTCGACAAACCGTATTTCGAAGCTCTCACGGGCTTCGTCAGGAATGAATACGCATCCAGGCAGATCTTCCCTCCGGCATCAAAGATATTTGCCGCTTTCGATGCATGTCCTTTTGAGGATGTTAAAGTAGTGATCCTCGGACAGGATCCATACCATGATGTCGGTCAGGCCAATGGGCTTTGTTTCTCAGTGGCTGACGGTATGCCGTTGCCTCCGTCGCTTGTGAATATTTTCCGTGAGATACATGATGATCTGGGCATAGATATGCCTGATAACGGTGACTTGAGCCGTTGGGCGCGCCAGGGTGTGCTCCTGCTGAACTCAACCCTCACGGTCGAAGCACATCGTGCCGCATCGCATCAGGGCAAAGGTTGGGAGAATTTCACTGATGAGGTGGTGTTGCGTCTGGCCACAGAGCGCGAGCACCTTGTGTTTATGCTTTGGGGCAGTTATGCAATAAAAAAAGGAGCGTTTATAGACCGTGACCGACATCTTGTCCTCACTTCAGCGCATCCATCGCCTCTTTCTGCCTACCGGGGATTTTTTGGAAACAGACATTTCTCGCGGGCCAACGAATATCTTATCGCTCACAACATCGCTCCTATAAAATGGTGAAGAAAGCCACCATCATACTCTTTTTGTTCGCGGCAATTCTACTCTGTAAAGGTGTATCTATAGCCGCTGACACCATGACGGGCGTGTTCAAAGACCGGGTGAAGAGTCTGCAGACAGCTGTCAATGGCGATGTTCTTGCACCACCGGTGATAATGCTGGGTACGTCCGATCGTATCACGTTCACATTCGATCATCTCGCAGAGGACAGGGAATTTCTGCGTTACAGCCTGGTGCACTGCAATGCCGACTGGCAGCCGTCGCAGCTGGTATCCACCGAATACCTTGATGGATTCAACGAAGGACGTGTGGATGATTACGCTTTCTCGCAAGTCACCACAGTGCATTATGTGAATTATTCGCTCACCATACCCAATGCTGAGATGGCACCGTTGCTTTCAGGCAACTACCTGCTCAGGGTGTATCCTGAGAATGATCCCGAAGATCTATGGCTGCAGTGCCGCTTCATGGTGTCAGAGCAGAGAGCTCCTGTTGAGGCTCGTGTGACATCACGCACAGACGTGGATTACAATCGTGAACATCAGCAACTTGAGGTAGCCGTGGATACGGAAAAGGCGGCGGTAGAGGATCCGTTCAACGATCTGATTGTGATGATACAGCAGAATGGCAGATACGACAATGAGGTGGCGCTGAGACAGCCTTTGCGTATGTCAGGCAAGTATGTGTCGCACTATGAGCATCAGCCCCGGCTGATATTCGAAGCGGGCAATGAGTACAGGCGGTTTGAGACGGTGTCCACGACCTATCCCGGTATGCGAGTCGAGGATATAGAGTTCCGTGACCCATATTACCACATGTCTCTTTATCCGGATGAGCCTCGCGCCGATGATATGTATCTTTACGACCAGACGCAGCATGGGCGCTTCTATATCCGGGAGTATAATTCCGACGCGTCGGACACTGAGGCCGACTATGTGGTGGTGCATTTCTCGCTTGACCATCAGGAGATACCAGGAGCTATGGTATTCATTGACGGTGACATGGTGAACAGGCGCTTCGACCCGGAGTCACTCATGACGTACAACCGCGCCGCAGGCCGATATGAGCGCGTGATGCTTCTCAAACAAGGCTCTTATAATTATCAATACCTCGTGGTGCCGCAGGGCGAGAGCCGCGGCTATACCAAAACTATTGAGGGCGATAAGTATCAGACCGTGAACGAATATCTGATAAAGGTATATTACAGGCACCCTGGCGACCGTTACGACCGCCTGATAGGCGTAACATCAATTTTTTCCGACAGATAATGTTACAGATAAAAGATACTTTGGTTTCGCTCGACCTGGTAGAGCGTTTTTTCCTTTGCGACCTTGACAAATGTCTGGGTCAATGCTGTATTGAGGGTGATGCGGGCGCACCTCTCACTGATGATGAGTTGCGCAAGATCGAAGACATTGTGCCCGAGATCTTTGATGATCTGCTGCCTGCATCCCGTCAGCGCCTGATCGATGAAGGTGCAGCGTATTATGATGAGGAAGGCGACCTGGTGACACAGATTCTGCCCGATACCGGCAATTGCGTGTTCTCTTGCTATAGCGAGGGCGGTATGTGCATGTGTGCCTTCGAGAAAGCGTACCGCGAGGGTCGGATAGATTTCTACAAACCCATATCCTGCCATCTGTATCCGGTGAGGTTAAAGGAGTATGACGGATTTACGGCCGTGAACTATCACCGCTGGAAGATATGCAAGTGTGCCGAGGTGCTTGGCCGCGCCAAAGGCGTGCGGGCATACGAATTCCTAAAGGAACCGTTGGTCAGGCGCTTTGGTCAGGAATGGTATGATGAGCTCGCGCTTACATGCCGCGAATACCTGCGACAGTACGGTGACGCCCCTCAATAGGAGATAGTCAGCGTTTGTCGGCGTGACCTTCGTAAAAATTCACGTAGGCACGGTTTACCAGCCGCACGCCGCCAGGGGTGGGGTAGTCGCCTGAGAAATACCAGTCGCCGGGGCAGGTAGGTATGGCCTGGTGCATGCCTTCGATGCTCTGATACACGATGTCTACCTTGGCACGGCAGCTGTCGGGGGTAAGCATGTCGGCGATCTTGCGTGAGATCTGCATGTCGCTGAACGGGCGGTAAATCGCCTTCACACAGTTGGTCTGTTCAGCAGCAGGTAGCTGCAATTGCTCAATGCAGCGCTTGTACACATCATCGAGCACATGTCCAAGACCGGTCTCTTTCAGCAGTTCCACCGCCGCCCGGAATGCGATGAATTCGCCCATGCGGCTCATGTCTATGCCATAGTAATCCGGATAGCGCACTTGTGGCGATGATGATACTATGACGATGTGACGTGGATTCAGGCGGTCAAGCATACCGATGATCGACTGTTTGAGCGTGGTGCCGCGGACGATACTGTCGTCAATCACAACCAGTGCGTCTTTGCCTGGGCGGATGCTGCCGTAGGTCACATCGTAGACGTGGGCGGCGAGTTCGTTGCGTGAGGCACCCTCGGCTATGAATGTGCGCAGTTTTATATCTTTTATCGCCACTTTTTCTGTACGCACCTTGCGGCGCATTATGCCCAGGAGCGCATTGTCGGTGAGCATACCCTGCCGTTGCAGTGACATGATATGATTCATGCGCTCCCGGTCCAGATGCTGCTCCAACCCTTGGATCATGCCCATGTATGCCACTTCGGCCGTGTTGGGGATGAAGGAGAATACGGCATCGTCCACGTTGCCGTCAAGCACTGACAGTATCTGTGGCACCAGGTTATGGCCAAGGGCCTTGCGCTCATTGTATATGTCCACGTCGCTGCCACGGGAGAAATATATGCGCTCGAATGAGCAACGGCTGTTTGTTCCCTCTTCATTGACTTTCACAATGCTGAGGTCGTTGTTCTTGGTCACAATCACGGCCTCACCGGGCGTGAGCTCACATATGGCTTCGCATGGCACGTTGAACACGGTCTGTATCACAGGTCTCTCCGAGGCCACCACAACCACTTCTTCGTCAGAGTAATAGAAGGCAGGGCGGATGCCGTGCGGGTCGCGCAGAGTGAAGATGTCACCTGATCCGGTGGCGCCGCATATCACATATCCTCCGTCCCATGCCGGGGATGCCTCGCTGAGCACATGCTTCAGATCCATATTGTCCTCTATGGCGAGTCCGAGCGCTGGCTCCTGGAGGCTGTCACGGTACTGGCGGTACAGACGGTGGTTTTCATGATCCAGGGCATACCCGAGTTGCTCAAGCAGCACTATGGTGTCGCTGTAGATGCGCGGATGCTGCCCCATGTTCACTATGCGTTCGAAGACCTCATCCACATTGGTGAGATTGAAATTCCCGCACATCAGCAGATTGCGGGAGCGCCAGTTGTTGCGACGCAGGAATGGGTGCACATACGATATGCCGCTCTTGCCTGTGGTGCTGTAACGTAGGTGTCCCATGTAGATCTCACCTACGAATGGAACCGTCTGTTCAATATCATTTGCATTTGCGCCGCTTATTTCGGTTGCAATCTGGGCATTGACATTCGAAAATATTTCCTGGATGGCACCTGAGCCGATGGCTCGTTCGCGGAATACATATTCGTGACCTGGGCGAGAATGCAGTTTCACCACACCTATGCCAGCTGCTTCTTGGCCTCGGTTATGCTGCTTCTCCATCAACAGATAGAGTTTCGACAGGCCCCAGGTGTACGATCCGTATTTCCGGCGGTAATATTCCAAAGGCTTGCGTAGGCGTATCATTGCCACGCCGCACTCATGTTTCAGCGGTTCCATGTATGTGAGAATATGTTAGGTGCCGGGTGACAGGAAAGACACCTCGGCACCAGTGAGTATGATTTTAACGTATGAAAAGCAGTTCGCGATATTTCGGCAGAGGCCACATTTCGTTGTCCACCATAAGCTCAAGTTTGTCTATATGGTAGCGTATATCTTCCATTGGAGGAAGCACGGTATCGTGATATGCTATTGCTTTTTCGCGTTCGTCGGTGATTTTGTTGGCCACCTTGCGTGCGGCTATCATATCGGCGGTCTTGCGTTTGATCACAGACATGTGTCGGCTGATTTTCTCTATTGTCTCCAGGTCTGGAGCAGTGATTTCCGCGCTTTTTTCGCCAGAGAAGAGTGTCTTCAGCTTCACCACATTGTCCACCAGCAGCGATTGGTATTTGGTGGCTACAGGTATGATATGGTTGATGGCCAGATCGCCCAGCACCCTGGATTCGATTTGTATTTTCTTGGTATACATCTCCCACTTTACTTCATTGCGGGCCTGCAGCTCTATTTCAGAGAGCACACCGGTGCGCCGGAACATATCAATTGACGATGGCGAGAGATAGGCGTCGAATATCTTTGGCGCGCAGGTCTCGCAGTCAAGGCCGCGACGCTGAGCTTCGGCTTTCCATTCTTCAGAGTATCCGTTGCCGTCAAAATGGATGGCTTTGGACTGTCGTATCAGAGCGCGGATTTCTTCGATGAGGGCGAGCTCAAGCTCCTGGCCTTTGGCTACGCGGGCATCCACCGCGGTCTTGAATTCTGTGAGCTGATCGGCGATGGCAGCGTTGAGCGCAAGCATGGCAGCGGCGCAATTGGCTGATGATCCCACGGCACGGAATTCAAAACGGTTGCCGGTGAACGCGAATGGCGATGTGCGGTTGCGGTCAGTGTTGTCCATGAAGAGCTCGGGAATCTGCGCCACACCCACAGAGAATTCCTCCTTGTGCGAGATATCTGCAAGCTGCTCATTGCTGCTGTTTTCAATTTTATCCAGGATGCCCGCAAGCTGTGATCCTGTGAAAATGGATATGATAGCAGGGGGAGCCTCGTTGGCTCCGAGACGGTGAGCGTTGGTGGCCGACATTATGGAAGCCTTGAGCAGTGCGTTATGCTTATGTACTGCGGCCATCACATTTACGAAGAATGTGAGGAATTGGAGATTCTGCTTCGGGGTCTTGCCGGGGGCAAAAAGGAGCACTCCGGTGTCTGTGCCAAGGCTCCAGTTGTTGTGCTTGCCAGAGCCGTTGATGCCGGCGAATGGCTTTTCGTGGAGCAGGACGCGGAAATTATGTTTGCGGGCCACTTTTGCCATCAGCGACATAAGCAGCAGATTGTGATCGTTGGCCAGATTGGCCTCCTCGAAGATGGGTGCCAGCTCAAATTGGTTTGGAGCCACCTCGTTGTGGCGGGTCTTGGCTGGGATACCCAGCCGGTGGGCCTGGATTTCGAGATCGAGCATGAAGGCTTCCACCCGCGACGGGATAGCACCGAAGTAGTGGTCTTCGAGCTGTTGGTTTTTGGCGCTTTCGTGTCCCAGCAGGGTGCGGCCGGTCATCACCAGGTCGGGCCGGGCACTGAAAAGAGCCTCGTCCACCAGAAAATACTCCTGCTCCCATCCCAGATACGAATGCACATGCTTAACGGTCGGGTCGAAATAGTGGGCTACGGCTGTGGCAGCTTTGTCTACGGCGTTGAGGGCGCGTAGCAACGGTGTTTTGTAGTCAAGTGATTCACCTGTGTATGAAATGAATATGGTGGGTATGCATAGAGTCTCGCCGATTATGAATGCAGGCGAGGATATGTCCCAGGCTGAATATCCACGGGCTTCGAAGGTGTTGCGTATGCCACCGTTGGGGAAACTTGAAGCATCCGGCTCCTGCTGTACGAGCTGGCGTCCGTCGAATTCCTCCACCACACCGCCTTTTCCGTCGTGGTCAATGAATGCATCATGTTTCTCGGCGGTGCCATCAGTGAGCGGGTGAAACCAGTGGGTATAGTGTCTTGCGCCATGGTCTATGGCCCATTGTTTCATGCCGCGGGCCACAGAGTCGGCAGTCTCTCGTGAGATTGATTCCTTGTTCTCGATAGCAGAGATTACTGCATCGTAAGTGCGTTTGGGCAGATACTCAAACATTTTACGGCGGTCGAAAACTTTTTCACCGTAATATTCCTGCGGGCGTTGGGCAGGAATGGTTACAGCCACTGCTTTACGGTCAAATGCCTCTTTGACAACTTTGAAGCGGAGTGATGACATAAGATATGTTATTAATTAATAAAAGAAGTTGGCGGTTATTAGTCTGTCGTTTTTTGTCGTACTTCGAAATCTGTACTCCGTATATCTATAAAAGGCGAGCAAGAGGCGCCGGCAGTGTCCAGGGTGATTACCTGAGTTGCTTGGTGTCTCTTGCTTTTTTTCATTTCTAAGATCGTTAGTCTGTTATTTGATTCGCAGCAATCTGTAGAACTCATCCCGCAGACCGGGGTCGTGGGCGAAAAGCCCCGTATAATCCGAGGTTGTGGTGGATGAGTCCTGTTTTTCCACGCCTCGCATTTTCATGCACAGGTGTTCGGCTGTGCACGTCACTATCACGCCTCTGGTGTGGAGGGTAGATGCTACTTCGTGCGCTATCCTGCTGGTGAGCCGTTCCTGCACCTGGAGGCGTCGTGCGTATATATCCACTACGCGTGCCAGCTTGCTCAGCCCGATCATCTCTCCATCAGGAATATAGCCAATGGATACTTTGCCGAAAAACGGCAGTATGTGATGTTCGCACATCGAATAGAATTCGATATCCTTTACAATCACCATCTGCGAGCCTGAATATTCGAAAATGGCCTGCCTCATCACTTGTGAGGGATCCTGACGGTAGCCCTGTGTGATGTAATATAGCGCCTTTGCCGCACGCATGGGGGTCTTCAAGAGACCCTCACGTTCTGGATTCTCGCCTATCAGACGGAGAATCTCGGTGTAGTGCCCGGCTATCTTTTCGATTATTTCGGTACTGTTGTCGGTCATTTCATGTTGACGCGTTCGCGCACTATGCGTAAGTCGGATGAGAAGGCGGGGAACGCACTCCGTATCTCAGCCATAGCGGCCTCGGCTTCGCTGTGAGATGAATAGTCGCCTACGCGCACGCGCCAATATGGCGACTCGAAGAGCAGATATGCGCGTGTGCCGGGCATACGCTGTTCGATTGAGCGTTTGCGGTATTCGGCGTTGGCCTTGGCTGTACGCTGGTTATTGTCTGAGAATACTTGTATGCGGTAGCCCGCGCGGCGTGATGACGTTGATTTCTGCTGCTCCTGACCACCGGCAGCCTCTTCGGAAGATCCCGACGGCTGAACGCGCAATTCCAGCTGATGCGGGAGCACTACCGTGACCGTGGCATCAGGGTTGGAATTGATGGCATCGACTATGTTAGGTGTTGCGATACTGTCAGTGGTTGCCTGGGAGTATGCCGACACCATGCCGATGGCCAATCCGGTGATGTATGTGAGAAATCGCCGCATTTTCTCTTTGTTGTCAGAATGCTTTGACGATGCCCATGAAATCGGCTGCTTTCAGGGATGCGCCACCGATCAGGCCGCCGTCTACGTCTGGTTTGGCAAAGAGCTCGGGGGCGTTTGAAGCCTTGCATGAGCCGCCGTATAGGATTGAGGTGTCTTCTGCTACTTCCTTGCCATATTTGGCTGCGATCACGCTGCGGATGTGGGCGTGCATGTCCTCTGCCTGGTCAGCGGTGGCAGTCTTGCCGGTACCGATGGCCCATACAGGCTCGTATGCAAGGATAATCTTGCCGAATTCCTCAGCTGAGAGGTTGAAGAGACCTTCTTCGATCTGTGTTTTCACTACTTCGTTGTAAGTGCCGTTCTCGCGTTCCTCGAGCACTTCACCGATGCAGAAGATGGGAGTGAGGCCGTTGGCGAGAGCCAGGGCCACTTTCTCGCGGAGAGTCTCGGATGTCTCGCCATAATACTGACGACGCTCTGAGTGACCAAGGATTACATATTTGGCAGTAGTGGAAGCTACCATTGCAGCCGATACTTCGCCGGTGTAGGCTCCTTTTTCGTGGTTTGCGCAGTTTTCAGCGCCAAGGCCAAGGATGTTCTGGTCGATAACGTCGGCCACGGGGCAGAGATGTGTGAATGGCACGCAGATCACTACGTCGCAGTTGGCTTTGAAGCCTTTGAGGCATTCGTTCACTTCTTTGGCGAGAGCCACACCTTCGGGCACTGTTGTGTTCATTTTCCAGTTGCCGGCTACAATATTCTTTCTCATAATATAATTAATATTATTGTTTTATATTTTTATGGCCGCAAAGTTAGTAAAAAACTTTGACAAATCATCCGTACTTACGGCTATTTTTTGCAATCCGGTGCGAAAATACGCGCTGGCATAGTCCTGTGGCCTGAGCACGCGGCCGGCGTATGCCACCACATCTATATCTATAGGTACAATGCCTTGGGCTTTCATATGTGGCAGACGGCCTAATTCGAGTTCTATTCTCTTTGCATGCGCCACAAGCGCCTCTGCGCTTATGGCGCTTTCGAATGCCACCACCTCATTCAGGTATCCTGATGCGGAGGGGTATTGGCCGGAATTGGCATATATGTGTCCATATTGAGCCAGCATGCTTATGGCACGCGTGATGTTCCCGGAGGTTTCCACAGTGTTGCCACCGAGGCAGAGCAGTGCGGGATTCATTTCTGGATACCTTTCATAGTAAGTGCTATGCGTTTGCGTTCAAGATCTACATCAAGCACGCGCACCGTCACATGTTGATGCAGCTTCACCACGTCGGATGGCGCGCTTACCCTTCGGTCGGCGAGCTGCGATATATGCACGAGGCCGCTCTCCTTGATGCCTATGTCAATGAATGCGCCGAATGCTGTGATGTTGTTCACGATGCCCTTCAGCTCCATGCCTGGTTTTACGTCTTCGATGGTGGTCACTGAGGGGTCGAATTCGAGCACCTGTATCTCCGAGCGCGGATCGCGTCCGGGGCGCTTGAGTTCTTCGATGATGTCTGTAAGGGTAGGGAGCCCCACGGCATCTGTGACGTAGCGTCCGGGATCAATTTTGGATATGAGGTCTTTATTGGCTATGAGTTCGTTGAGACCGACACCAAGGTCAGCAGCCATATCGGTCACTATCCTGTAGCTTTCGGGGTGCACGGCTGTGTTGTCGAGCGGATTGTCGCCTCCGGGTATGCGCAGGAATCCTGCTGCCTGCTGGAATGATTTTTCTCCCATCCGTGGCACTTTCATCAGATCCTTGCGGGAGTTGAAGTCGCCTTCTTTACTGCGGAAGTCCACAATGTTGCCTGCAAGTTGCGGGCCTATGCCCGAGATGTACGACAGCAGCTGGCGCGAGGCGGTGTTCACGTTTACCCCTACGGTATTGACACAGCTCATCACGGTGTAGTCCAGCGAATCTTTCAGTGAATCCTGGTTGACGTCGTGCTGGTACTGACCCACTCCGATTGATTTGGGGTCAATCTTGACAAGTTCGGCCAGCGGGTCTATCAGCCGTCGGCCTATTGACACCGCTCCGCGCACGGTCACATCCTTGTCTGGAAATTCCTCTCGCGCAATATCTGATGCAGAGTATACAGATGCCCCGCTCTCACTCACTACCATTACCTGCACCTGGCGCGGGAAATGCACTACTTTCAGGAATTGTTCGGTCTCCCGTGATGCTGTGCCATTTCCAAGCGCGATTGCATCAATTTTGTACGCTTCCACCAGATTGCTCACACGGCGCGCTGATGTCACTCGTTCGTTCCGAGGGGGCACAGGGTATATCACATCGTTGTGCAAGAGATTGCCTTGCTCGTCCAGGCATACGATCTTGCATCCTGTCCGATATCCCGGGTCTATGCCCATCACGCGTTTGTGTCCCAAGGGCGGCGACAGGAGCAGCTGACGCAGATTGTCTGCGAATAGCGATATGGCCTCATCGTCAGCTTTCTTTTTGTAGACAGCCGAGACTTCATTCTCTATCGATGGCAGCATCAGACGCTTGTAACTGTCTGCAATAGCGTCGCGGATTATTTCGGCTGATGCTTTCTGGGCATTGCGGCGTATGAATATGCGTTCGAGGTAAGCCAAGGCGTCATCGTCCTTGATGTCAATGCTCACCCGGAGCAACCCTTCACGCTCTCCTCGGCGCAGTGCCAGGTACTGGTGCGACGAGCAGTGGCGTATGGGTTTGCTGAAATTGTCGTAATTGCGGTAGTTGGCAGCCTCGGCGGCTTTCGTTTTTATTATCTTGGCCGAGATCACACCATGGCGCGTCATATTGTCGCGGATTCCGGCACGGCCGCGCGCGTTCTCGCTCACCCATTCCGCTATTATGTCCTTGGCGCCTTTGATGGCGGATTCTGTATCAGCCACAGCTTCATTGAGATACCTGCGGGCGGCGGTTTCCGGGTCGGCGCATGTCTGAGCCATGATGATCTTGGCCAGAGGCTCAAGGCCTTGCTCTCGGGCCACTGTGGCACGTGTGCGGCGTTTGGGCTTGTAGGGCATGTATATGTCCTCGAGTACAGAGGCCTGGGTGCATTCTTCGATCTGTGCGCGCAATTCCGGGGTGAGTGCACCTGCAGCCTCGATTGTCTCAAGGATGTAGGCCTTGCGCTTCTCGAGCTCGATGTAGAAATCGTTAAGGGTCTCGATATCACGAAGCGCCACTTCGTCAAGTGATCCGGTGGCTTCCTTTCGGTATCGGCTTATGAATGGAATTGTCGCACCTTCCTCAAGAAGGTTGATGGCGGCCTCCACGCTGCGTTTTGGCAGCGACAGGGCATTTGCGATGAGTGCTGGAATGTCAATCACGATGCAGGGTAATGACGGTAATTTCCGGCGTGGCCCCGATACGGGATGGAAACCCTACGGTGCCTGCGCCGATGTTTACATATAATTGATGCCCTGTGCTGTCCGAGTACATGCCACCCCATGTCGGATAGCGCCATTTCGCAGGCGACCATCCGAGCACGCGTATCTGCATGGCATGCGTGTGTCCGGACAGAGTGAGGGCGATGTTTGCTGATGGATTTCCGCTGATACTGTCTACCCAGTGTGCTGGATTATGCGACAGCAGTATCTTGGTGTTGCCATCCGAAATGTCCGGATAGGCTTTCAGTAAGTTGCCATATGTGGTGAATGGCGGGTCGCCTACATTCTCCACACCAATCACTGCTATGGAGTCAGATGCTTTCCTGAGCCATACGGCGCTGTTGTTGAGCATGCGCCATCCCATGGCGGTCTGCATATGTTTCACAGCCTCGACGTCTGCTGCTTTCGCTATGGAATCGTTCCACGTGCTGTAATCGCCGTAGTCGTGATTGCCCATGACGGACAGCACTCCGGCAGGAGCGTGCAGTCTGGCCAGCACATTGGTGAAGGGGATGAGTTCATCACTGCGCCTGTTCACAATGTCTCCAGTGAATACTATCAGGTCGGGTTGCTGCGCGTTCACGCTGTCAACCAGCTCAGTCAGGAAAGACGGGTCTGTGCCGAATGTGCCTACATGCAGGTCGGATATCTGTGCTATGCGGAAACCGTCAAATTGCTCCGGGAGCCCGGGTATGTTTACGTTTTGCCGGACTACATCAATATTGAAGCGGTTGCACAATGCACCCCACCACATTGCGCAGCACACCAGGGTGCCAATCAACGCTCCGCCGATGGAGAGCCAACGCCACTGACCGTGATGAAGGAGTCTTGGTATCCTCGACAGTACATCCGCAATTATATATATGTATTTTCCGAAATATATGCTGGCATATGTGAATATCGACCACATCATTACGGCAAACATACTATTGCTTGCACTTTCGACTGAAGTGAATTGCACAAACAGCAACAATGCAGCCAGTATGATTGCTGTATACATCTGTACGCGTGCCCACAGGCGTCTGCGGCATTCGCTCACTATCGCGAAATATATGTATGTGTCGGCCAGAGCGTTTATTGCCAACAGGATCAATAGCGGCACGATGAATCTCATACGTCGCGATTCAGCATTTGTTTAGCGCCGACAGTTTGTTTTTCAGCGGATTGGCGTACATCTGCAGCATCATGGTGCGCATATATTCGCGTTCTTCGTTTGTGATGTCGGGAGCCTCCACTTTGTCAAGTTGCCGGTGGATGTATCTGTCGAAATCCGCAACATCAGCGCTGTCATATTTATCGGCAAAATCCCTTGTGCCGGAGACCTCATCGTATGCTATATAATTGCACGGATATATCTCGTATCCGCAGTGGATGGCGCGGTCTATCAGCGCGCATGCGCGCCGCAGCACCTCACTTCGGTTGGTGGATTCAAATTCCGCCAGCATCGGGGATATGCATTCGCCCACACGGAACGTGACACGGCCCTTATGTTTGAGGATGCCCGTCTCCATGCTGAAGAGATCGTCGCGCTTGCTTTTGTGGAATTCAGGGTCGCGGCGACGCATCAGGAATTCGCGCGCTTTCAGATAGTCGTTGGGGTCAAATTCGTATGAAATGGATACCGGACACAGGTTCACCTCAATGATGTTGGACTTAGGGTCGCCGCCACCGGCCAGTGAGAGCATCTTTATCAGGCTCTCCTGTGTCAGGTCGTTGGAGTCCTTTGCGCGTCCTTCGCGTTGCGCTATCCACACGGATTTGTGCTGCTCGTTTATAGTATAATGTATGTATGCAGAGAGCTGCTTGGCGGCCTCCAGGGCTTCCACCATCTTTACATCGCGTTTTACGATGAAGCTGCCGTTGAGTTTCACCAGATCTGAGATCCATTCATATATAAGCAGATTGTTGCCTATGGCTACCTGGGTGGTGGGGATGCCTTCGCGGATGAAACATAAGTTCAGGAAAGATGCATCCAGCACGATGTCGCGATGGTTGGTGATGAATGTGTAATTAATGCCCTGATGGCAGTTCTCAAGACCGTCGATGCTGATGCCGTTGGTGGTATGCTGTGCCAGCTGTTCCAGAAAATCCTTCATCACGCCTTGCTGGAATTCGTGGGTGTTGCGCAGTTCCACCAGGCGCTTGGTGAAAGTGGGGAAATCCACGTCGGGCATCACATACCTCACAGCATGCTCAAATCCAGGCTCGCTCACCAGATGCCGCATCTTGCTTTGAAACTCTGTATCGTCATACGGAGCTATATCATTAAACTCTGCGGGGATTGTATTCTTATTATTTTTATTTGTCATTGATAGTGAATTATGTAAATTCGATTCAAAATTACGTAAAAATCCAACAATGGCGATGCGAATAAACTTATTTTTGTGAATTTATACATTTTTAAACGCACATCGCCCTTATATTTGCACGATGTGTCTTATACTGTGCAATTACAGGAGTTGTAAATTTTTAATAATATATGTAATAAATGGCAGTGATACGCGTTATATACAGAGAATGTCAGCCCCGTGCCGGGTGAGCTGGCTGATTTTATTGTGCTATTAAATATAAAATGAAACATTCCCGACTATATCTATCCGCTGCGGTAGCGGCAATTGCCATGAGCATGGCATCTTGCTCATCCACCCCTCGATCGCCTCTTACATACTTTACCGACATCGACGCCATACCGCAATTCGAAACCATAGGCGACTATCGTGTGCGAATCGCTCCGGCCGACGAGCTATTCATAACCGTCACATCCGTGGTGCCGGAGGCCACTGCACAATACAACACTCCGCTCGTCAATCCGGCAGCTTCGTCATCGCTCGTCAGCCAGTCGCAGCCCAGGCAGCAGACATATATAGTGGATTCAAAAGGTGACATAAATTTCCCCATGTTGGGGCGTATTCATGTGGCCGGAATGACGCTTGAAGAGCTCACAACGACCCTCGAAAAGAAGATAAGCGAGGATGTGCTCGACCCGATAGTGAGGGCTGAGCTGATCAACTTCAAGGTGAATGTGGCGGGGGAGGTGAAACAGCCCGGAGCCATTCCCGTCACCACATCGAGATTCAGCGTGCTCGACGCCCTTACTGCTGCCGGTGACCTTACCGAGTATGGTGAGCGTAACAATGTGCTTGTGATCCGCGAGGAGAACGGGCAGCGTACGCATACCCGCCTGGATCTGAACAGCGCCGAATCCCTGTCCTCGCCTTATTTCTACCTCAAACAGAATGATTACGTATATGTTGAGCCTAACAAAATACGCAAGGACAACTCGAAGTACAACCAGAACAACGCCTTCAAGCTATCCGTGATATCCACAGTCGTCAGCGGATGCTCTGTTGTCGCGTCATTGATAATAGCCCTCACCCGATAACCCTCCGGACACATGGAACAGAACATAGATACCGAAGTGCAGGCGTTCGACGTAAAACGATTCATACGTCAGTGCCTGAAATCGTGGAAAATCTTCGCGGCAAGCATGCTTGCATTTGCCATATTAGGATATATATACAGCAAGCTCCGGCCGGCTGTGTATGAAGTGGACGCCACCGTGATGATTCCCGACTCTTCTCATGGTGGCGGCTCGCTGATGATAGACATGGCCAAATCATTCTCATTCGATGATTTTCTGGGCGGCTCCAGCTCGGCCGACAATGAAATGGTGGTGATGGGATCGCACAATGTGTATCTGCGCACTGTCAAGGAGCTTGGCCTGAATACTTCTTATGTCGTCAAGACCGGATTAATGCGTTGGTCTCAGGCTCCGCTCACAGCTCCGGTCCGCCTTGTTTCGCCTGCAGGCATTAGCGATACACTGAGTGTGCCACTCGTATTCGATGTGAAGCGTGTGGCGGATAATAAATACAATATCATAGTATCTGTCAAGGACAAGCCAATATTAAAAAAACAATCTGTGGCTCTTCCTGTCACGTTTAACACCAGCTACGGAGCATTCTCAATTGAGGCTACGCCGTATGAAGCAACCTGCGAATCAGAAAAGACACGTGTGACACTCACTGACTACAACTCCGCCGCCCAGACTTACGCCCAACTCGTGCAGATATACCTCGAGGATAAGAAAATAGACATCATATCCCTGGCCTTTGTCACGCCTGATGTCAACTTCGGCAAATTGTTGCTGTCGACTCTGATCGACAACTATATGCAGCTTGGAGTCGAACAGATGAACGCCCGCAACATCGGGACACTCGAATTTGTAAACGAGCGCCTAAATTCCTTGTTGGCCGAACTCGCTCAATCAGAAACACGAATCAAAAATTTCAAAGAGCACAACGACATCACCGATGTCAGGTATGACTTTGGGGCTCTTATGGGACAGGCAAGCTCAATTGAAGCAAACCTTCTGGCGGCTGAGACCGAAAGTGAGGTCATCAACCTCACCCGCCAGTTCCTTGCCAATCCGGAGAACAAATATTCCATGATACCTCAGCTTGGTAATGTATCCGTCGCTTCGTACAATCAGCTTGTACTCCAGCGTATGCGTCTGCTTGAATCTGCCAAACCAGGCAACCTGGCCGTAATAAAACTGTCAGAGCAGATTGATAGTATGCGTGCCAATATAGAGTCAACAGTCAATCAGCTTTATAACGAGTCCCGGTTCCGCGTCAATGAAATCCGCCGGGAAGGTTCGCAACTCCAGTCAAAGCTCGGTGCCATCCCCACGCTCGAAATGGAATACAAAAATCTGGAGCGTGTGCGGGCTCTTCAGGAGCAGCTGTATCTGTTCCTCCTGCAGAAACGCGAGGAATCCACCATGAGCATAGAGAAGGCAACAACCAACGCCATAGTGCTCAATGAGCCATATGTGCTCACCGATCGTATTGGTATGAGTCCGAAGATCATGATGCTGGTATTCATGCTGCTGGGAGCCATATTTGTGGCAGCGTGGGTGTTTTTTAAGAAAATGCGATCAGGGTGCTTTGCCGATGCATCCGAGTTGGCCGGGCGTGTCTCGGCTCCGATTCTCGCAGAAATCTGCCCCAAGACATCCGACGAAGCCGTCAATATGCTGCGCACGGATCTTATGCACCGTCTCGGACCTGACCATAAGGTGGTAATTGTCACTTCCGTTTCGCCGGGCGAAGGTAAAGATACCTTGGCCACAGCCCTTGCCGCTTCAATCGCCCGCACAGGCAAAAGTGTGCTTCTGCTCTGTGCTGATCTCAGGGACGGTGACATATTACCATCTCTCGGATGCGACTATACTGGCAAACCACTGGAGAGATTGTTGCTGGCACCTTCATCCTTCACTCCCGCCGACGCGCAGACCGTAGCTGCACCTTCTGCATCATACTCGGTTGTAGCCACGGCATCGGCCGGCCTTGACCCCGACGCAATCCTCTCCTCCGAAGCCATGGCCAAGTTGTTGGATCGTATGCGCCAGGCTTATGATGTGGTGATTATGGACGGTGCTCCACTCGGACGATACAGCGACACCTACCAGTTGGCGCCGTTCGCCGATGCCACGTTGCTGGTGGTGCGCACCGAACATACCACCTCGGCCGATATCGCCAAGATCAACCGCCTCCATGCCGACGGCCGCTTCCCCCGCATCGCCCTCATCGTGAACAAATCCTGCTGACACATTATTATACAAAAATCCTGTTTTCCCCAGCCTATGAATTCAAAGGTCAAGTATTGGGTTTTTCTCTTTACAGTGCTTGCTTCTGTTGACTTTTTCAACTTTCATAACATCTTTGGCGGGGCAGTCGGCAAATTATTCCTGTACACAGGTATATTTGCCTCTTTAGTTGTCGGCGTGGCTTACGGCGTGAATCTCCGGCATGTCAGGTATCCGCGTGTAGCCCTGGCTATCATGCTTGTTTCCATATTGGGCTCAGCCATCATGGCATCCGTATTTCATAATCAAAGCATCACGACCTCATTTGTCACAACCGCGCCGATTTTCCTGTCATATCTTTTCTTTTATGTGATGCTTAAATTGGATATACCGCGTGATAAGATTCTCAATACATATATTGTATTGTTTGCCATATCCGTTTTGGTATACTTTTGTAACGTTTTCACTGCGCCTAACATGATGTTCGGTGCCCCGCTGAAGAGTGAGGATGTCACCCGTGGCATGTTGCGTATTCCGGTGGTGTTTATTGAGATGGTGCCACTGTTGGTGTTTTATGCCATAAACCGTTTGCTGATTACGGGTCAGAAAAAATGGATCTGGCTCATAGCGGCCGGGGTATTCATGGTGATTATGTCTGTGGTCCGTCAGGTGATAGCGCTCACTTTGCTTTTCGGGTTGCTGTTCTATTTCCGTAATATTGCATTGAAATGGAAGCTGTTGATGGTGGCATGCACAGCTGCATTTGTTTTGTTGATTTTGCCACGTATCCCGATATATCAGTCTATGCTCGAACTATCGGAAAAGCAGATAGCGAGTAATGATAGTAAGGAAGACCCACGCCTGGCAGCTTGGCGATATTATACCGTTGGCAATCAGACCTCAGAGTTGTCTCCTGTTTTTGGCAATGGAATTCCGGCAAAGGACAAGAGCCGTTGGGCTAATCAGTTTTATTCAGAAGTCGAAGAAAACGGATGTTTCGCTGCCGATGTGGGCTGGGCAGGTTTTTTCTGGTATTTCGGCGGTATCGCAACGTTATGTCTCGTGATTATATTCATTAAGGCTCTGCTCAAGTCGAAGCCAAAGAGACAATTATACTTGAATTATTGGCTTGTGATGGTCATGATCATGAATTTTATGTCTGGCATGATTGTTTACTCCTTTCAGATTATCAGCATTTCGGTAGTGCTCTATCTGGTATTTAAGAAAGAAGATGATACATGCGGCCTTGTTCAGACTGAGGTGGCCACGCCGGTACGCACTCCTCTTTTCCCGCAGTTTTGATTTATTTCATATCCTGGTACATCTTTTGTCCTTCGCGGAAATATTTGAAAAAGGTAATGAATCCAGGCATTGACGGATGCCTTAGTTTTCTCTTCAGATGCAAATAAGTGTAGTATGCGTATACGGGAATACGGCGCATAGCGGAATCATAATACCTGTTCATGAAGAAAGCCATGTTACGGTGAAAATAATGTAATCCGAAAGTGGCACTTGCAGATTTTGATGATGATCCCACCTTGTGCTGTATCAGAGCCGACGACTCATAGTATACTTTGTATCCAAGTCCTTTCACTGCCCTCCATATGAAATCGGTATCATCGTAATATACGAAATATCTCTCGTCCATCATGCCTACTTTCTCAAAGACATCCTTTTTAATGATCATGAAGCATGTCGGGGCATAATCTACAAATCCTGGTTTATGATATTTCTTAGAGTCTTTCTTCCATTCGCCGCGGTGATATGTCACACAAAAGAATCCGAAACCACCACCTCCGTACCACACCAGCTGTTTGCCGAAAATATCAATCTTCGGAGTAATCATATCGGCATTGTTGCGCTCCATACTGTCTATTAAGGTATGGAGTGTATCTGGAGTAAATTCAGTGTCATTATTTGCCAGGAGCACATAGTCGCATCCGTCGGCCAACGCACGGGTTATACCAATGTTATTGCCTTTGGCTACACCCCAGTTCTCTTTCTCTGCAATCACTACGCAGTCAAACGATGCTCTTTCTGTCAGAGCGGTGGCGACGGCCAGACTGTCATCCGGTGAATTATTGTCGATCACATAAAGAATGAAATCCTGATATGTTTGATTTTGAAGTGACTTATAAAAATCAGGAAGTACAGGGGCGCTCTTGTATAGAACGGTCACAATGCCTAATTTCTTGTTTGCCATATTGTAGTTCTATTTGAACAGACCTTTGTCTTTCATCTCTTTGAGCGATGCTTCGTAGCCGTCATTCTTTATTTCCTGGCCGTCAACCCATCGGCAAAACTCACGTATGCCGTCAGCAAATGCCCATTTAGGCTCAAAGCCCAATATATTTTGGGCCAGCGAGATGTCCGCATAGTTATGACGGATGTCACCCAGTCTGAAGTTGCCGGAGATAGTCAGCGGCACTTCCTTCCCGTAGCATTCCATAAGTCTGTGAGCCACAGTCAGCACGTCGGTAGCCATACCTGTGCCTACGTTGAATACATGTCCGTTGGCCTCGTGTTTTTCGATGCCAAGTATGGTGGCATCCACCACATCGTCGATATATACAAAATCGCGGCTCTCTTTACCGTCCTCAAAAATGTTTATTCCGTTGCCATTTTTTATTCGTGTGGAGAAAATTGAGAGTATGCCGGTATAAGGGTTGGAAAGCGATTGCCCCGGACCATATACATTCTGATATCTGAAAGAGACTGACTCAATGCCGATTGATTGGCACACCATATGTACCAATTGTCCCTGCACCTGTTTGGTAATGCCATAGACAGATGTGGGGTGTATCGCGGAATCCTCGGTGGTAGGTACCAATTCCAGTGCCTCTGAGCAGCCGTCATATTTCACTTCAAATTTGCCGGCAGCCATGTCAGCCTCTTTTCTCGTCAAGGGATACACGTCACGGTTAAGTTCATGACTATGATATTTACCTTCGCCATATATTGCCCGGGATTCAGCCACCACCACTTTCTTTACAGAAGTTCTGTTGTTGGTTATGATGTCGAGCATGAGCGCGGTGCCACCGATGTTGGTTTGCACATATTTCTCAATCTCGTACATTGATTGGCCTGTGCCGGTCTCAGCCGCCAGGTGTACTATTGTGTCAATACCGTTGAGAGCTCTGTTCCAATCATCACGAGAGGTGACGCTGCCACGAATAAAATCAACCTTGTCTTTTATTGATAGGTAGAGAGGGGAATCGGTGTCTGGATTCTCTCCGTGGATCTGAGGAGACAGATTGTCAAGTACTCGCACTTTGTATCCTTTGTTGATAAGTTTGAGCGCTAAGTTCGAGCCGATGAATCCGGCTCCCCCCGTAATCAATATGTTTTTCATTGTGAATCAATTTGTTAAAAGTTTCCGTATCTGTCGGTGTTCTGCCATATGCCACTGTCAGCATTGTATCTTTTTACGATTCGGGCAGGAGCGCCCACGGCCACGCAGTAATCAGGGATATCCATATTCACCACACTATTCGCTCCGATCACGCAGTGCCTGCCAATATTGCATCCGGGCAGTATCACCGCATTGTTGTAAATCTTACAGTCGCAGCCGATTTTCACCGCTTTGGTCGATACGTCCTGGCGTTCGATAGGTATGTTTATGTCTTCATATGGGTGTATGATGTCAGTGATTGTGACATTGGCAGATATGGAAGTATTGTCACCTATTTCAATCCGGCAACCACATGTCAGATACAGTTTCTGTATAATGACCACTCTGTCACCGAATATTATTTCAGGGGAGAATCTTACACCATTGTAAGAGGGCATTCCCCATATCGTGCATCCGCTTCCGATATATACCTTTTGCCCCATGGATATGCATGCGGGGGTTATTAATCGGGAATCAGTCACGGTGTCGCTCCAGTGATATTCCTTGAACCTCGGTTTATATCTAATATATCTAAACAAACGCACGATTGTCGAAATCGGGTGTTTGCTGCATTTGATTAATTTTTCAATCATTGTGGAAAAGGCATAATAAACTGAATAATTAACGGTTGTGATCTTGTTTTTATTATGTGCAGACGAGCCTTTTATTCATCGGCAGGAAACTTATCCAGACATTTCAATCCATTGTACTCTTTCTCAAATAGTGAGTCTATATATTCTTTGGACAGGCGATTCTCTTGTCGGTATAACGCTGCCTCATGACGTAATATATCTTCCTTTGAGAATTTAACGGCGATTATTTTTGCCGGGCATCCGGCGATTACTGCGTATGGAGGAAATTTTTTAGTGACAATGCTCCCTGCGGCCACGATGGATCCACGTCCGATCTCCGCTTTTGATAATAAGATGCTTCCTGCCCCTATCCAACAGTCCTCCTCGATGCTGATGGTGCGGCTTTCATCACCTATGTGATTCTTGGCCTGACGGTAGAACGCCACTTCCGGATATGGCAGATGTGTGGCGGGAATTATTATACATCCTGTTGAGATTACAGAATTGTCTTTTACAATAAGGCATCCCTGGTGAGAGATGAATGACACCCGGTTTTGTATCATCACATTATCTCCCAGATACATATTTTTGGGTACAAGGTCGCAATTATCACCTATGATACATCCGTGGCCGATTGCGCCAAAATACTTTTTACGATATTTCAGCGATCTCATGATATTCTTGTAATGTTTTTTTAAGAAATATATGGGATTCATACTTATCACTTATTCCAGATTCCTGTAGCGTTTTTTTTCAGTATCTTTTCAGATTGTATATGGAATATTATCGCGTAGCATAGATTCACAATCACCAGTGCCGCCAGTATTCCATATTCTTTGAATTCATTAGATAGCGCAAGAGCCATGGGTATGTATATTATCATGCCTATTGTGACCGCAATAGTCTCCAAGTGTACTTTGCCAACACCGATTATCAACGTTCCGTTGAGAGTCATGTAGCAATACGCCAATACGTAACCGCATACCCACCATGTCATCTGGGGAGGTATGCTGGCTTTGTCTCCGATCCAGATATTATATACCGGTTGCGCGCATATTGCGGCTAACACACATAGTCCACAGCATAATAGCAATATCCGGTTCATCTTACGTTTAGTGGCTATCATCCAGTCATAATCTCCCTTGGTATAGGCATCTGTATATGCCGGCCATAAGGATGCCATGAAGTTAGACATTATAAATGTTGTGATTCCAAGATATTTATATGCAATATTATAGGCCGTGACTGATTCCGGGGATGAGGCATGTGATATCAGAAAGTTGGTGGTCTGGAACACAATTACTGCCTGGAAATTGATGATGAAAAATTTTATGCCTAACGAAAAAAGCTCCTTTACGAGAGAGGGAGTGACATACCTTATTCCTGGCCTTACGACTGAGTATTTATTGTGATAAATTATGATAGAGGATATTATTGTGACTATGACCGGTGCTCCCGCAAGCGCCGCTATGAGCAGCAGCAGAGAGGGCGGGGCACATCGGGTAAATATCAATATCAGGATGAATGCCAGTAGGTTGCCAATTACCATGAACAGGATTGACAGTGCCACCTTCTGGAAGGCTGCCACTACGGATATAATGACATTTGCTGTCATTTGAAAATATACAAAAAGCAGCATCACCTGGATTGCTTGATTGATCTGGCCGGAGTGAATGTCCGAGATGTTGAGCAGTCCGGTCCAATTCACGTATGGCACAACTAATTCCAGAATAAATACAATAGGCAAGAAAATTACAATCATGGCTGCATAGGTGGTGGATACCAGTCGTTTTGCTTTATCCCATTGCCCAAGTGCAATCGCTTCGGTGAGTTTGTTCTTCAATCCTTGAGTGAGACCGATGTCAAAAATTTGAATCCATATCAGTATTGATGAAATTGTGAGCCACACTCCGTATAGTTCTGACGACACGAATCCGATGGTGGCAGGAACCAGAAGAAATGAGATAGCCATACTCACAAACTTTAGCAAAAACATAGCTAAGATGTTTTTCTTTAAGGAACGGCTTCTATCATTGCCTCTGTTTAATATGTTTGTTATTTTACGTATCAAACTCCTGTCTGGGGCTAATTATAATTACTTTTATCACAATGCTTAATAGGCTCCCGAATCTGTATCAGTCGGCAATGCGGAGCCTACTATGTTCCAATATCAATCCGACATAATTGTCCCAGTTATATTCGCTTACTGTGTTGTGGGCACTCTCGCACATAGCTTTATAATCAGGATTAGTATATATACGGATGATGGATTCGGCTATGCTTTGTGCTGTCGTATCCCTCTGATATAAGCCGAATTTTATGTTTTCGGAGAATTCTTCCACAAAATCATCGTATGGCGATACTATAATCGGAGTGTAGTTGTACATTGCCTCAATTGTAGAACTGTATCCTGCCCATACCGGCGTAGGATTGACAAACACTGTGGCAGCGTACATTAAATCGTAATATATTCTGTTCTCCCGTGGATTGTCTTTCCGCAGATAGCCGTGGCATGTCACCCCATTATCAGTCCGGCAATTCAAATCAGAATAAGTCATGCCAACAATGTGGAGCTGAGCGTCGGGATGGGATCTGCGTATGATATTGAACGCGTCAATCAGGCACGATGCACCATTGCGGTATTTGATGTTGCCGACAAACAAAATATTAAGGCATCCTTGCTTTTTGTTTATTAGTGTTTGCGAATCAGTAGTACAGTCACGGTACTCATGGCTCATGTCATTTACTACATTTATACCTAAGTGCGCTACTTTTGTAGCGGGGCAATATCGCTGGATCTGGGCAGCTGATTTTTTAAACAGTGAGACTATATGTTCCGCGTTCGCCATAGCCTCATTTTGCCATCGGATAAACCGCCGCTCCAATCTGTCCGGCTCACGGTTGAGCCTGTCGCGGATATACACCTCGTATGTCCAGTCACAAAACATCAAAGTGGGCATATTGCTGTGGCTGTTGTAAAAATCGAAATTGGTGAAAATGCATAAATCGGCTCTCGGAAATTCACTCACTGCCTTTTTTATTTTCCTTTGGCAGAGTTTCCTGAATACACCGCTTCTGGAAAAATTATATGACGTATGCTTGTGGAATAGCCTGTAGACACGACATACAGCAACATTATACACCCTTTTTATCCAACGAGGAAAGCCATTAAGATTCACTCTTCTGACAATGATACCATGCCGGACAAGAGATTCTGTGAAGAGGTATGGCACATTACTCCACGTTGAAGCTTCATTCGAGTCTCCGTACGTGAAAAATATGACTTCCTTGATGTTGTCCTTATGCTGTGAAATATCAGTGTTATTGTCCATTGGCACATTAGTCAAATCTCAATACTTCCTTAATGAAATGCTTCGCTGATACTATCGCGCTTGTGATTGTCGGACCCAGTAGAATCTGAAGTTCCTTTTTGTAGCGGTGCGACGCCGGACGCCATGACGCGGCGAAACGGTGTATGGCATAAGTGTTGTCTGTGATGCGCAGACGCATGGTCTGAAGGTGTATCGGGCTGAAATAATCGCTTGGGAATACGCACAATGTATCCTCGTCTGTTTTGAAATCGCTGATGCCGGCAATTGGTTGTATCTTGTAAAGCCCGAACAGGCGCTGGCTCATGAGTTGGGGCAGGGGGGTGGTGCGGAAGGTGCCGTCGGTGCGTATGAAGCTGCGGTTGTTGTAATAATCAAGCATGGCCTTGAACACAGGATTCCCGGCCTCCGAACCCATCACGGCAGCCTCGATGTCATCGGTGGTGCTCTCCATGCCCATGAAATATGGCAGGTGCAGGAGCGGGTCGAAACTTTTCACCACTTCCACATCAGTGTCCAGATATATGCCACCCTCTGTGTATAGGGCGTAATTACGGATATAGTCGGCTGCGAAAGCGTATTTTTTGCTGTCAAATGCTTGCGATACCCACATGGATTTATCTTTGGGAAAGCGGTCGAAGTTCCAAAGACGGAATTCATAATCGGGGAGCACGCGATGCCACGAGTCTAAGCATTTCTGTATTTTCTGTGGATACGGGTCGTCGCTGAGCCAGCAGTAATGTATTATCTTTGGAATCATATTCTTGACTTTTTTTGCAAAAATACTAAAAATAATTGGGTTATTTACGATATTTGATCACTTTGGCAGAATTGCCCGCGACAATGGTGTAGTCAGGCACATCCGTTGTGATTTTTTTCATTTAGTCATAATCAGGATTTTCTGAACATGCGTTTTACAGCCACCAGAAATGCCGCTCCCCGTGGACCCACGAGTCGTTTGAATCTCTGTTTGAGGTGATGCGATTTTGGTAGCCACGAAGCAGCGTAGTGGTGTATGGCCATGGTCTCGGGTGTGCACTCGCGCTTGAGAGTGAGAAAATTGATCGGGCTGAAGTATGCCGAAGGCAATATGCATATCATGTTAGGATCATATATGAATCCGTCGGGTTCGGATATATGATGCAGGGTGTACGCGCCGCTCAGCCTGTCTTTCATTACGCTTGGCAACGGCGTGGTGTTCATGGTGCCGTCCGGATTGACAAATGTATGGCTGTCGTAATAGTCAAGCATGGCCTTGAAGACTGGGTTTCCGGCCTCCGAGCCCATCACCGCGGCTTCGATGTCGCCGGTTGTGCTTTCAGCTCCGAAAAAATATGGCAGATGCAGCAGCGGGTCGAAACTTTTCAGCACCTCCACGTCGGTGTCAAGGTATATCCCTCCCTCGGTATACAGCGCATAATTGCGGATATAGTCGGCTGCGAACGCATATTTCCCGGCATCGAAAGCCTGCGATACCCACGGGGATTTATCCTCTGGAAAACGGTCGAAATTCCAGAGCCGGAATTCGTGATCGGGGAGCATACGCTGCCACGAATCCATGCAAGTCCGTATTTTCTGCGGGTAAGGATCGTCGCTGAGCCAGCAATAATGTACTATCTTCGGAATCATGCGTCAGATGTTTTCGTTGAGGAGTTCGAGTAGCTCTTTGCGTGTGAGGCGCGACGATGTGCCGGTGCCTTCGAGGATGTCCTCGGCCAAGCGCCGCTTGTCGGCGTGGAGCCGCACAATCTTCTCTTCTATGGTGTGTTGTGAAATCAGGTGATATACTGTCACATTGCGCGTTTGTCCTATGCGATAGGCGCGGTCGGTGGCCTGTTGTTCTATGGCAGGATTCCACCACGGATCCAGATGCATCACGTAGTTGGCGCCGGTCAGATTCAGACCGAGGCCACCGGCCTTGAGGCTGATCAGGAACAGCGGCGTGTCGCCGTTCTGGAATTGTTCCACAAGCTCACCGCGCTTCTTTATCGGAGTGCTGCCGTCAAGATACAGGTAGGCTATCCCTTCCTCGTCAAGAGCCTGGCGCACCATCTCAAGATATGACGTGAACTGGCTGAACACAAGCATGCGTCCGGATGCCGACATGTCTTTCACCATATCTATGAACAGACGAGTCTTCGAACTCTCGCAGGACACTGATTTATCCACAAGTGCCGGATCGCAGGCGCATCGCCTCAGACGGGTGATTTCAGCCAGGATACTTATATCCACGGATTTGGACGTGGAATTTTCTATCTGCTCCACCGCATGCCGCCGCAGCGATTCGTATACGGCCATCTCGTGTTCCGACAGTTCTACTGGCACGGTTATGTCCATTTTCTCCGGTAGTTCTTCTGCCACTTCCTCTTTTGTACGGCGCAGGATGAACGGGCGTATCAGACGTTGCAGCTGCCGACGGCTGTCCTTGTCATCCGCACCCTCGATGGGCGTGATGAAGCGTTGGCTGAAACTCTCATAACTGCCGAGAATCGTGGGGTTGATGAAGCGAAACAGATTCCACAGTTCCGACAGGCTGTTCTGAATGGGAGTGCCGGTAAGTATCAGCCGGTAAGAGGCCTGTATGGCCATGGCGCCGCGCGACATTGCCGTGTCGCGGTTTTTTATGGTGTGGGCCTCGTCGAGGCATGCCACACACCATTGTTTCTTTTCCAGGATCTCACGGGCTGTGTGAAGCACACCATAGGTGATGAGCATCACATCTCCGGCTCCGGCTCTTTCCACAGCAGCCTGACGGTCTGGAGCCGAATTGAATACTGTCACATTAAGCGACGGCGAGAATCGACCCAGTTCATTCTTCCAGTTGGGAATCACCGATGCCGGCGCGACAATCAGCGATGGCCCTTCCTTGGCTTTTGACAGGATGAACGCGATGGCCTGTACGGTCTTGCCAAGACCCATGTCATCGGCCAGACATGCGCCAGCCCCCCACGATGCCAACCGCGAAATCCACCGGTATCCCTCTGTCTGATAGTCGCGAAGCGTGGCATTGAGCGCGCCGGGTACCCTGGGTTTCTCGTTGAAACTGTCCCTCACCTTTTCACGCAGGGTACGGAGGCTATCGTCCATCTCTATTTCCATAGGGCCGTTTAGTGTCTCGTCGGCCAATACTGCGGCATTTACAGCTGCTATCCTGGCTTGTCCGTGGTCATCAGCCGCAGCGGCCTCGATGCGTTGAAGCTGTCGGCGTATCCCGGCATCAAGTTTCAGATATTCATTTTCGCCAAGCCGGATGTATTCGCCATTGCTTTCTGCCAGAAGCCTGAGCATGCGACTTATGGAGATCACACGGTTCTCGCTTATCTGCACATCGCCTTCAATGTCAAACCATCCGCCCGATGCGCGCAGATTCACATTCCACTTGGCTGAAGCCGGCGGTGTGAGCAGACGCAGCGATTCGCCGCGAGGCCATTCAATGATACAATCCTGCGGGTGCGACGTGGCATAATCGAGCACTGTCAGTGTCTGTCTCAGATCCAACCCGGATCCGTCAGTGCGTAGCACGCCGCTTCCGGCATCTTCAAAATGCTCAGCCAGAGCATTCACTGCGTTGCGTTCGGCTTTGAAATTACGTTTGATGCGCACTCTTTTGCCATCAATGACATCGAACACGGATTTTTCGCCTGAGCATGGCACACATCTGATGGCGCTGGCTTGATAGGGGGCTACCATGATCCTGAGGTTGAACGACCATTGGTCAGGTGCCAATTGCAGGCATAGGGTTGAGCCTCCGGCTATGACTTCTTCGTCTTCTATCAGCGGTGAATGCACCTCCATGCGGGTGGTGATTTGCGTGGCCAGATCACGCAGCCGCGCCTCGGCCTGAGGTGGCATCGGTGGCAGTCCGAGCAGGCGGTCAAGTATTTTCCATTGCTCGGGGGTGAACGATATCACTACATATCTCAATAGACTTTGCTGGATTATTAGTTTCGAGCCATACTGACTTCTGGTGAAGAAGTCATCGGGCACGTTCGATGAGAATTTGTAGTTGCCATTGCTGTCGCGGTCGATCATTAGCAAGGGGCTTTCGGCCACGATTTCCACACGTTGCATCGTATTTGAGTACACGCGGTCGCATCCCACCAGGTCGGGCATTATACTCGTCGCGTCAATACTCATGTAGTAATACTGGAGGAATTTTGAACACACCTTGCGGTCGGTATCCGTGAGGCAGTCGTCGGGAATCTGACCGTACGATTTCTGTGTGAGCATCTTAGGCACGCTCCATTTCCCGGATTTCAGCCGTGTCTGCATGTTCAGGTTTACCGACGGCATATATCCGCGCGCCGATGGCGTGAGCTGGTAGATCACGCGTGCCGCAGGCTCGGCCGACGGTGATTGCGGAGCCGAGGGCGCCACAATCGCTTCTACGTCATTCAGAGCCAATTCCCAGGAGCATACACGTTTTATGGATGTCAGTGCAGAGTATTCTCCGAACTTATTCGCAAGCGCAGCCTTTTCCGTGTCAGTCATATCAATGCATTCCTGCATCTCGAAGCGTAATGCCGCGGCATTCGGTGATGCCACGGAATCCGACACTTTCTCGTCCTTTTGAAAATAATATGCGAGCAGCGTGCCGAGTTTGCGCGACATCAGCGAGCAGCCGCTGAGCCTGCGCAGACTGTAATTGTCAATGTCTCTGTCGCGGTTGGTGAACGCCTCGGCCAACACGCAGCCTATCACCGCATATTTGTGGTCAAGTATGTCTTTCTTGTTCAGATACTGGCGTGCCTTGGTCAGCGACGCATCTGTGCCGACATGTATATACGACAGAATCAGGTAGTAGTTCAGGATGGAAATCTTGAATACATTCTTCAGCATGGTGTCGCGGTTAAGCACTTTCAGCGCGCCCAGGAAAAAGTCCATCGCATCTGCGTATCCGCCTGTGTTCATGGCTTTCACACCTAATAGCACCAACAGGTAGGGGCGTTCTTTGATTGCCGTCTCCCCGCGCTTGTGTGTGAATGTCTCCGTCCCGGGAAATTCGCCGTAGGCCAGATAGCGGAAAAGCAGCACAAAATCATGATAATGCATGAATTGCGCCGCAGAAATTCGGCCTTTCATACTGTCACCACGGCTCAATATGCCATGCGCGGAGTCTGCAGAGTCGTTCTCCAGGCATTGTGTCAGCTCATCCGTGATGACTTTTACCACGCTTCCCTCTGAAAGCAATTCCATAAGAGGCTCATAGCCCGGCTCGAAAAGCACCGGTTTGAATATGCGAGCCGCATTGCCTGAGAATATCTCAATCTTTTTCAGCTCGGACGGCTTTTTGTGGTACAGATAGTATTCCACCTTATGAAACACGGCATTGCTCATCAGGCGTGTCTTCATATAATCGGTCTCGCACTGTTCCACGATTTCCGGCCAGTATTTGCGCGCGAAAGCCTTTGCCCTGAAGAATTCCTCTGACACTATCTCAAGGTCGAAGAAATAGCTGCCAGTGACAATGTCGGCTCTGACCACAGATGAGACACAGTCGCGGAAGCCGGCACTGTTGCCGATGCCTACATATTTAGGCGGCAACGTGTTGCGCGACCATGTGCCTGCAAAAGCGAGAAACGACACAAAGCGTTGTGCGTCGGCCGGAAGATTGAGATATGTGTCGAATGTCACCTTGTAAGTGCGTTAATTGTTGATTTTGTCCACCTCAAGCGGTTCGTTGAATATCTCATGCCAGGGCAGACCATTTGCCGCTATCTGTTCCAGGAATGGGTCGGGATTGAATTCCTCCACATTGTGCACGCCCGGTTTTTCCCACTCTCCGGTCAGGAACATCATCGCACCCACCATAGCCGGCACTCCTGTGGTGTAGCTTACGGCCTGCATGCCTGTCTCCTTATATGCCTCCTGGTGCGAGCAGTTGTTATATATATAATATGTCAGAGGCTTTCCCTCCTTGTCTATGCCCGAGATGCGGCAACCGATGGATGTCTCGCCGGTATAGTTCTTGCCTAAGTCCTGGGGGTTGGGCAGCACGGCTTTGAGAAATTGCAGCGGCACAATCTTCACTCCGTTGTACTCCACCTCGTTGATGCGTGCCATGCCGATATCTTGTATCACGCGCAGGTGAGTGAGATACTCCTGTCCGAATGTCATCCAGAAGCGTGCACGCTTGATCGTGGGATAGTTGAGCACGAGAGATTCCAGCTCTTCGTGATAGAGCAGATAGGAATCGCGCTCGCCAATGTTGGGGTAAGTCAGCGGTGCGTGTATCTCCAGCGGCCCGGTGGTCACCCATTTCCCGTCGCGATAGTAGCGTCCCTTCTGGGTGATCTCTCTTATATTGATCTCAGGGTTGAAGTTCGTGGCGAATGCCTTGCCATGGTTGCCCGCGTTGCAGTCCACGATGTCAAGATAGTGCATCTCGCTGAAATAATGTTTGGCTGCATATGCAGTGAACACACCCGATACTCCTGGGTCGAAGCCGCAGCCCAGGATGGCGGTGAGACCAGCCTGTTCGAAACGTTCGCGATATGCCCATTGCCATGAGTATTCGAAATGTGCCACATCCTTTGGCTCATAGTTGGCGGTATCCAGATAGTTCACGCCGCATTTCAGACAAGCCTCCATGATGGTGAGGTCCTGATAGGGGAGCGCCACGTTGATTACCAGGCGGGGCTTATGGCGGTCGAAGAGAGCCACCAGGTCGTCCACGTCGTCGGCATCCACACGGTCAGCCGTCACGTTGGGTTTGCCGATGGCCTGGCAGAGTGCCTGGCATTTTTCCAGGGTGCGCGATGCTATCACAATCTGGCCGAACACATCAGGGTGTTGGGCGCATTTGTGAGCCACTACGGTACCTACACCGCCGGCTCCGATGATTATTACTTTGTTCATTATATATCTGTAAAAATGATTTGTATCAAGTATATGTGCTTAAATCCAGTCTAATCCGTGGAATGATCGTTTGCTTGAGCCTCACTCTTTGTGTTCCGCTTGTCAAATGCGATTCCGGCGAAAGCCACTATGCCAAGTACGATCAGGAGCAATGTCTGCGATCCCATGACGAGATTGGCAAATGCCGCAGCCTCAGCGTGCCTCAGCCCATATATGCCTAAGGCGAAGATGATGGCCCATTGCCATGGCCCGATGCCACCGTTGGATGGTATGCCCATGGAAATGCTTGACAGTGAGAATGCTACCAGCACTGCCACCCAGCCATATTCATTAAGGATGTCTGTAGTGAACGGAAAAGCGTAGAATACCACATAAAGCTGCATGAAGTAGCACACCCATGTCAGGATTACCAGGCACAGCCAGCGCACCTTGCCCGGCATGGTAAGTATCACGGCAAAACCTTCCCAGAGGCCGCTTATAAATTTCTTTGCCTTGCCCAATATGCTGTCCTCAGGCCATTGGCGGCATAGCAACCGCCACGCCATCAGCGCCATTATCACAGCCAGAGCCCACACCCACGGCGATGATATTATGCGGGCGATGGTGTCGAGCGCTCCACCTTCCTGGCTCATGTAAGCAGTGAGCGTGTCAGAGGCCAGGAGGAATGCCGATGCAGTGATAAGCGCCACCGAGATTGTGTCGGCCAGACGGTCGGCTATCATAGATCCGAATACTGTGGCAAACGGAGCATCCTGCCGCTGGGAGATATAGCCGGTGCGCCATACCTCGCCCATGCGCGGGAGCACCAGATTCACTGCATAAGTGCCAAATATGCTGTAGACCAACGCGTAAAGCGGTGGCATCACGCCCAGTGCCCGCAGCTGTATCCGCCAGCGCATGGCCCTCACAATGTGCGATATTATGTTTATCGCAAACGAAAGCAGTATCCAACGGTAGTCGCAATGCTCACGTATGATAGTGGCCATTTCCTCAAGCGACATTGAGGAGAACAGTATCCAACAGAGGCCTACGGTGAATATCAGTGGTATCAGATATTTCATCACCGTAGTCATTATGTGTCGGCGGTTATTGGCCGGGGTCTGGGATTTCTCCATATTGCACGCTTTCATTAATCTTGCAAATATACGAAGAATATTCGACGAAAAAAAATAGTGCAAGTCGGCCATCAGGCCGGTGCGCGATGGCGAAGCCAATTTTATTAAGTCAATTATACGGAGAATATTCGACGAAAAAAATAGTGCAAGTCGGCCGTCAGGCCGGTGCGCGTTGGCGAAGCCAATTTTATTAAGTCAATTATACGAAGAATATCCGACGAAAAAAATAGCGCGTTCTCGCCGGATTTGTGTGTGTTGTCGGAAAATATTGATTACTTTTGTGGTATAAATACAATAATAGAGAGGTACTACCGATATGGAACTCATAAGCCTGCCCGGGACAGACGACCGCCTCTACGGGCTCGTGGCACGTCTGGTGATGGATCCGGATGTCCTGCGATATAACAACAACTATCCTTTCAAGACCTCACCTCACTACACATGGCACATATGCCTTGTGGATGGTGAGGTTGCCGGGTTCATACCCGCCAAAAATACTGCTCATGGCTTATACGTCGACAATTATTATATCCGGGATGATGACAGCGGAATCCTTGATGCATTGATCGGAAGCGTGCTCTCGTCCACTGACAGCGCTGTGACGGCGCTCGCCCACAAGCGTCATGCCGATGTATTTCATGCCCATGGTTTTATCATATGCACCGTGTTTGCACAATACAACAAAATGCAGGCACCCAATAGGAAAGGAGCAGTGCAGACTTGATACGGAGATTGAATGTATATGAGGCGGTACAGGAGCGTCTGAAGGTCATTTTTGACAACTTTGACTATGTGTGCGTGTCTTTTTCCGGAGGCAAAGACAGCGGTGTGCTTCTGAATCTGTGCGTCGACTACATACGCCGGCATCTGCCTGGCAGAAAGCTCGGCGTGTTCCATATGGATTATGAAGCTCAATACAGCCACACTACTGAATATGTGAGGCAGCGTCTGGCGCAGGACACTGATATACTCGAGGTATATCATTGCTGCGTACCATTCAAAGTAGCCACCTGCACATCAATGTATCAGTCCTACTGGCGCCCGTGGGATGAATCTAAGAGAGAGATGTGGGTGCGTGACATGCCCGACGGCTGCTACACTTCCGATGATTTCGGATTCTTCAACGACGATATATGGGACTACGACTTCCAAAACCTTTTCTCTACGTGGCTGTGCAAGCATAAGAGATGCCGCAGTGTATGCTGCCTTGTGGGAATACGCACTCAAGAGAGCTTCAACCGTTGGCGCACTATCCACAGCACCAGAAACTTCCGCCGTTTCCGTTCATTGAAATGGACTCATAGCATCGATGGGAAGGCATATAACGCATATCCTATTTATGACTGGAAAGCATCTGACATCTGGACTGCCAACGGCCGTTTCGGCTGGAGTTACAACCGTATATATGACCTGTATTATCAGGCCGGTGTCCCCATGGGATATCAGCGTGTGGCCAGTCCGTTCATCTCCCAGGCGCTGTCATCGCTGGCTATATACAAGGCCATCGACCCCGATACATGGGGGCGTATGGTGAGCCGTGTCAACGGGGTCAGTTTCGCTGGCTTGTACGGCACCACATCGGCTATGGGATGGAAATCAATCAGATGCCCCGAAGGATTCTCATGGAAACAATACATGGAATTCCTCCTGGGCACTCTTCCCGCCGAAATCCGTGACAATTATAAGGAGAAACTTCGTGTGAGCATACGCTTCTGGCGTGAGCGTGGTGGGTGTCTTGCCGAGGAAACGATACAAAAACTGCGCGACCGGAACATCCCGATAACCGTAGGGGATGTCACAGCCTACCGCACCGACAAGCTCCCGGTGAGAATGGAATACCTCGACGATATCGACATCCCTGAATTCCGTGAGATACCGACGTATAAACGAATGTGCATATGTATCCTGAAAAACGACCACGCATGCAAATATATGGGATTCTCGCTCACCAAGCGTGAACGTGATCTCAGGGATGCTGTGATGAAAAAGTATAAAATGATAAGTATTTTGAAATGATGGTAGAGTATAAGAGTCCGGTATATAATGTGATAGCCGTTCCGGTTGAGAAAGTCGTCGCCAATAACTATAACCCCAACATAGTGGCTCCGCCAGAGATGAAACTGCTTGAGCTTTCGATATGGGAGGACGGCTATACGATGCCATGCGTATGTTATTACCTGAAAGACACAGATCAGTATGAGATTGTCGACGGCTTCCACCGTTATATGGTGATGAAGACTTCCCGACGCATTAATCAGCGTGAGCATGGTCTGTTGCCAGTGGTAGTGATAGACAAGGACATCTCCCATCGTATGGGGTCGACCATACGGCACAATCGCGCCCGTGGCACACACAGCGTCGAGCTTATGAGCAATATTGTGGCAGAGCTTACTCGTTCAGGAATGTCCGACGCATGGATAATGCGCAATATCGGGATGGATAAGGACGAACTTTTGCGCCTGAAACAGATCACCGGACTTGCCGACCTGTTTGCCGACAAGGATTTCGGAATGTCCGACGAATGGCTGGAGGATTGATTGTGGCCGCCCGACAGTCCAATCTGGAATTGCTGCGCGTTCTGGCCGCATTCATGATCCTGATGGTGCATATGAATGGTGCCTCATTAGGATTGCCGTGTCCGGAAGATGCCTGGAACGCCGGCCAGTGGTGGCAGACCATTCTTGAGGCTTTCGCCATTATCGGAGTAAACCTATTTGTCCTGATTTCAGGCTATTTCAGCATACGTCTCACGCGTCGTCGTATTGCCGACTATCTAATAGCGTGCGGATTCTATTCCATAGGAATTTTCATGCTCGTGTCATGTCTGAAGCCGTCCTCGTTCACTATGGGAAAGGCCGTTGAAGCCCTATTATTCATATCCCACACCGACCTGTGGTTTGTCCGCGACTATTTTCTGCTCATGCTCCTGTGTCCGCTCATCAATCCAGGGGTCGAGGCTCTTGGTCGGCGCAGTCTTGACTGGCTGATGCTGGCACTTGTGGCTGTCAACTGTTATTTCGGCTGGCTCTGGGGCGGTGTGGTGAACCCTACCGGCTATAACCTTATGCAGATGATATTCATGTATGTGGCAGGGGCATGGATTCGACGCACACCTATGTCCACACCCCTCTGTATTGCGCTCTACGTGTTGGCCGAGGTTGCGGTGGTGGTGTCGGCTCATATGATGGATCCGCTCAAAGCATACGCCTATAATTCGCCTGCGGTCGTAGTGGCGAGTGTAGCATGCTTCGGCATATTTCGCAATATGAACTTCACCAGCCGCATCATCAACATTGTGGCGTCCGGCACGTTTGCCGTATATCTGGTGCACAAGAATCCTGCCATATGGGGTGGGGGTCTGAAGCCATTGGTGCGTTCTGTGGCCGGAACGCACAGCGGCATTGAATTTTTCCTGATCTGCGCGGCTATAGCCATGCTCTTTTTCATCATACCAGTGGTAATAGACCTTATGCGTGTGCGCCTCGGCATCAAAGCTAAAAACGCGAGTTCGGGATAAGCCTACTCTAAAAATAATCTTCGGAGGACGCATGACATATCGGGTGGCCGTCATCATGGTCACCTGTTTTTTTATATTACTGTCCGCTCAAAAATTTTTAGCGGACAGTAATAATTTAAAAACGCTTTGCCGTATCCGCGGAAGCCATATTTTATAGGCATGCCTCAT
>X363_Desmarests_Spiny_Pocket_Mouse__coassemble_137_pt1 | contig 57171 bp, 35 predicted proteins | sample X363_Desmarests_Spiny_Pocket_Mouse__metabat2_high_PE_013 | metagenome-assembled genome bin X363_Desmarests_Spiny_Pocket_Mouse
GTGAAAGTTGAGGCTTTTGCTTAATTTTTTTTAGGAGGTTCTGCAACACCCTCCTTACTAATGTTGTGCTGGCGCATTATTTATTGCATGCGGGCATTCATAAGGTCAATGCCGACATTTCAGCCTCACTTCTCATACACATATATCCATCGCGGTATTTCACGGGCTATGTCGTTTATATCTTTATGTATGACTATATATTTCAAATGTAAATATAGTGATAAGTGAGGGCATGGCAAATGAAAAATGAGTACTGGAAAAAATTACGCCTTTAATTGTTTTGCAAGAGACTTTGTGGGGTTAAACTGCAATTGGGTCTTATTTATCAATGTTTATGGTCACGGTTTTGAATCCGAGGGCCTTGAATAGCGCGGTGAAGCGTGCCTCGGCTTGTGCGCGTGCCATTTCGTAACGTTCTGCAGTGAGGGCGAGCGCGCGCATTTTTGCCTCAGCCTCGCGGAACATAACTTCTTTTGTGGCACCGTCCCATTTGCCGTTCTCATAGAATGTCTCGGTGAGGGCCTCGTCAATAAAGCGGTCGTCAAGGAGTTTTATCGATGGCAGGTTGAGTACTGCCACGGAATCGCCGTAGGTCTCTATCCAGTTGTCGTCGAAATCATGAACATTGATGCCAAGTCTCATTGCCCCATGGTAGATGCGGGCCAGACAATCGTCGGTGAGCAGGAATGAACGCTCGCGCACAGTGTCGACGAGCACTTCGTATTCCAGATTCAGAAATTCCCATTCGCCGATCTCTTTTATTTGTGTTATCTGGTTGGGAGTATTATCAATTTTGTTTTTCTCAAAGCCGAAATCAAAGCCAAACGATTTGAGCGCGAAATATCCACCTACGCATACGATAATCAGTGAGCCGATTATGAGGATGCTTTTGATGGATCTGAGGATGGAGCTTACGTTTTTTGTGGTCTGAGCTGCGTTGCCTGAAGTCGTCTCAGCAGATGAGATGCAGTCCTTTATGTCTTTAATATCTTTCATTGCTGTGTGTCATTTTTAAATTCAATATGGATTTTGTCGGCATCAAAGCCTGAGCGCATCAGTATGGGTATTAGGAGTTCGCGGGCGTTCTCTTCGGCGGTTATTGTGATTCCCATTTCAGGAATTGATGCGATGATGGATTCACGTCCCTGGCGTTCAAGTTCGGTCATTTCCTCATCGGAGAATTTGAATCTGAATATACCGGTGTATTCGCGGATGGCCATATGGTCGATCTTTGATGAAGTCAACTCCACTGTCGGCTTTTTCAGTCTGATGGATAGTGATTTCCCATCAGTATATATATCATTGACTGACAAAGAATCGAAATCGATGTATGCTTTTAGCACGGCATCCATTGGGATGGCTATTTTGCGGTCGCCGATAGACAGGTCAATGGATGTGTTCTTGGTTATATTAAATGTGTTCAGATCATTGTCCGTGATCAACTTATGTATGACATACTCGCTGACAAACAATTTGTTTGATTTCAGTTGTGACACAATTGTCTCAGGATTATCAGTGTCGCGCGTAGTGCACGATGCTAATAATAGGACGATAACCGTTACTGCTAAAATTTTAATAACTCTCATATGGGGTTGATTTTTAGATGGAATGTGCTTTAATTTCCTCCACTGGCCAATATTCTACATCAATTTCCATGTTGTTGGATACCAAATTCTTTGATATGGCATTTGAACTGTATTCTGCAGAATATGTCGCAGAAGAAACCATATATTTTAGATCTTCGCTCACTATTGTCTTTTCGGAGTTGTTGACATAAGATGACAGTTCCAGATGGAGTGTGAATTTGTCGCGCAAGAGATTGCCGTTGCCCTCAATGCGCTGCAGGGCTTTTATGCGCCAGTCGCTGCACACTGGGCTGTCATACCATGGAAGAGGTGTTTTTGGAATTTGCGGCAGACGATTCGGAATACCGAATTCCTGTTCGTATCCAACCACGGCATCCAATGACTCTCCTTTTCCGGAGTGTATTTCATTCTTATATTGGCTATTTGTGGCCAAGCTATTATATGAGCCTCCCAATACCTGTGACATAAAGGAATTTGTTTCGGATGATGAGTTGTGGTCTATTTTGAATAGTATTTTTATTTTTTTAGCGCCCAGAGATTGGCATAACAGAATTAACTGCGAACATTGCTCCTTAGCTATGCTTACATCAAATCCTTTGAAGGGGAGATATCTGTTATGGCTCAGCGGATGTTGTACATAGAGTGTGTTTTCTTCTGGAATGGATGTTAGTCCGGCCTCGAACGCGATGCTATCAGGGATATTATGATGTATAAGTTGAAACACTTTCTGTGGCGATGTTGACAGGGTAGTAGGAATGATCACGAATTTTCTGAACACAGGGTCAATTTTTGCCATGTCCTTCCCGATTAGATCCATAACCTCAATAACCTGTTTCCGTTCCTTGTCTCTTACGGAGGGGTTATCTCTGAATCTCAAAAGATCTAATGCTTTCTTAAATCGCAAAGTGTAATCGGATAGGTTATTGAATTCCGACACGCATTGTCGGATGTATTCGCCAGAGTAATCAGTTTCGGCTATCAGGTCAGTGTGGCCTGTGAAGCCACATGGGCATTCAATGGCCTCGCAGGCAAATACAGCTCCAATTTTTGAGCCGACAAAAGCTCCGACATTAGCAGCGGCATTGCCTATGGCATCTCCAATCCCGGCAACGCCAGAGAGGAAATTGTTTTTCTTGTTGATCTTTCTGGATAATGATGTTTCATCGATTGATGATTTTATTTTATTATTTAATATATCTGCACTTTCCGACATCGTGGCCGGTCGGGTGGGGACGAGTCGTCCGCATTTCGGGCATTTTACTACGATGCTCATTTGCAAAGTGCCTTATTTAGAGTTGGAGATGAAATCAGTGAGGCGTTCTGCCCATTTTGTCACTACGGCACAGGCTTTGGCATTTTCAGCTATGGCCGCGGCGAGCTGTCCGCTGCGTATGCCATAGTTGGGCAGGGATGTGAGTTCGCGCCACCAGATACCAGCGTTGCGTGACCCCTTGTGTATAGCTTTTAATTGCTTGGTGAATTCACAGTCGTTGTCTGCCGTTGCCACCTCCACAATGTAAAAAGTGCCCTTTTTGGGCTTGCGGAAAATGATTGTGCCCTTTGACTGAGCTCTGGTGAACGTAATCCGGTCAGTGGCAGTGTCCACGTCAACAATCCACCCCATCTTTTTGAAACGTTCTTCTGTTGCCTCCCAGCCCCCTGCCTCGCCGTTTTCCCGGTCTATCTCGTTGTTTAGAGCAGTGTCATCCTGAGCCATCTCCTCCGAAGAAGCTGAATCGTTGCTGTTCTCGAATGTATTGGTCAGTTTCCGGATAGATTCTTCATATTCAGGGGCGTTCTCGTATGCCATGTCGGGATACAGTGATGTGCGCAGGTAATCGGATATGTCGAAAAGGGCGTGGAGGAGTTGCATGTCGTTGGCATCGGGCCCCTGGTACATACTGATAATCTCTCCGACCTTAATATTGGTCTTCACCACTTGTTCTTCGGTGCAGTGCATGGCGAGTGCTGCGGTGTGAAATTGTAATTTTGCTTTTGCCTTGTCCTCGCGGGTTTCCACATACTGACATAAGGCATCAAGGAAGCGTTGATAGGCCTGTAGTTTCTGCTTGAATATTTCTGATTGGTTTTCTCCTTCTTGTGTGAGCTCTGCCTGTCCGTTTAGGAGAATGAATGTAGCGAAGACGGTCATGGCCACACCGAGCACTGCTCCTATTATTGTGAGTGGCAATTCGCGGCTATCAGCCAGCCCTACGGCCACTACGCCCACGGCAATTATGGAAATCAAAAACCAAGGAAACCATTTCTGTTTGAAAATTGATCTTTGTGATGAAGATGACATTGTATTGACTTGGAGCCTTGACCACCCCTGCGTTGGCATTAGATTGGTTTGGAAACAAAGACGTGGGATGCTCTATCCTGCTTATCCCACTCACGAGGCCCTGAGACTGTCTATTCAGAAAGAATGAGCAGTATGGTCAGCCCACGTTTGGATTATATATGCCCGGTGTTAAACGCCATATCTCTATGACGCACTTAAGAGACGGGTATAATCTGCCCTGGATACTCCCTGACTGCACTATTTTCTTTCTGAATTGAAAATTTCTCAGGCTCTCGTGAGAAGACAGCGTTATGGATAAACGCCTTTCGGTATGTTTTGCCCCAGACTTATCCCCCGGCGGAGACAGACGTTCTGCGGACAGTGTCATGCACAACTTTTTGCGCAACAGTGCAAAAATAACAAATCCGACCGTATTTCACAAAATATTTCTCTAAAATAAATCCGTGGGATCACGGCTCTTTCATTTAAAAATGCTTTGATTTTTCAATGTTTGTGGGTGATAAGTAGTTAAATGCAATTATTCGCTTCACGAAAAATACGTTCCGCTATAAATATGGAGATTGGCATGATAGTAAACAGCATTTATCCAAGATGTTAATACTTAGGCTAAAGTTAAATGAAAGAGCCGTGCCGTGGGATTTTTCCAAATGCCTACCAAATCCCAGAAGGATGTATGATGTGTCTTCTAAAAAATATTTCGAAATAAGGTCGTTTCTTTTAGGTGTCGGGGCGGGATGATACGTATTAGAGGGTGTAAAGGATTTTTAATTGGTAAAAAGGTTAGTGAATTAGTGAAAGTAGACTTAGGTAAAAAAGATTGGTCTACGAATGCAACGCGCTGCTTGCGATCCCCCTCTGCTGCGCAAGCAGCGCATTTGATACCGGATTCCGGTGGCTGACTTATTTTGACCTCAAAGCATTGAATATGAAGATATATCACATCATATTATCCGCTCTGATAGCGGCTCCGTTTGCACTGCAGGCTCAGACACCCGAAGTGTGGCAGCCCGACTGTGGTGACGGCACATATGTCAATCCGATAATCCATGCTGATTATTCGGATCCCGATGTCTGCGCCGTGGGCGATGATTTTTATATGACAGCTTCAAGTTTCGCATGCTCTCCCGGTGTGCCTATCCTGCATTCGCGCGACCTGGTGAATTGGCGGATAGTGAACTATGCGCTTCCGGCTCTTGAGCCGGTGGAGTTCTATGACGCCGCTCCGCGTCACGGCAAGGGCGTGTGGGCGCCGTGCATCAGATACCATAATGGCGAATACTATATATTCTGGGGCGACCCGGATTTTGGTATATTCATGGTGAAGACCGCCGACCCGCGCGGCCGCTGGAGCAAGCCTGTCCAGGTAAAGGCAGGAAAGGGCATGATTGATCCCACTCCGCTGTGGGATGCCGACGGCAAGGCATACCTGGCGCATGCGTGGGCAGCAAGCCGCAGCCGTTTCAACAGTGTGATAACCCTGTGGGAGATGGAGCCTGATGGCACGGCACTGATAGGCAATCCCACGATGATATATGATGGCAATGACGGTGTGAATCATACCGTGGAGGGTCCCAAGCTCTATCGGCGTGGCGATTACTATTATATCTTCGCGCCGGCGGGCGGCGTGGCCACCGGTTGGCAGCTTGTCCTCCGCTCCAAAAACATCTATGGCCCGTATGAGAGCCGCATAGTCATGGCTCAGGGTGATACAGATATCAACGGTCCCCATCAGGGTGCCCTCGTGGACAATCCGGCGGGCGAATCATGGTTTGTGCATTTCCAGGACAAGGGTCTGTACGGCCGTGTGGTGCATCTCAATCCGGTACGGTGGGCCGACGGCTGGCCTGTGATCGGCACGGATGACGATGGCGACGGTTGCGGAGAGCCTGTGGCGCGCTACCGCAAGCCTGCTGTGGCATCTTCGGCGGCCTCCGATGTTGACGGAGACAAGTTCGGTCTGTTCCAATGGTCAGGCAACTATCAGCCCATGTTCGGCTTCCCTGCATCCGACGGAACGATGCGCATCTACAGTCATAACGTCTCGCCCGAATTCGTGAACATGTGGGAAGTGCCAAACATGTACCTGCATAAGTTCCCGGCCGAGGAATTCGTATTCACATCCAAAGTGCGAGTGTCAGCGAAATCCACCGACGCAGGCAGTCTTTCAGGCCTGATAGTGATGGGCTATGATTACAGTGCGCTTGCAGTGCAGAAGCGCGGCGACAAATTTGTGCTCCTGCAGGTGGAATGCTCGGATGCCGAGCATGGCGGTGAGCAGGCGGAGACCGTCGTGGTTCAGCTTGATCCAACACGCGAATATGCTGCCGGGCTGCATCCCAATTCAGAGATCACACTGTATCTGCGTGTGAGCGTGCGCCCTGGAGGTGAGTGTGCATTCAGCTATAGTGCCGACGGCAAGAAATTCAGATCTGTTGGCACGCCGTTCACTGCCAAAGAAGGCAAATGGATCGGTGCAAAGGTGGGCTTTTTCTCCACCGCCCCCTCCGCGGCCGACCGCGCATGGATAGATATTCTTGACTTCAAGTTTGATAAAAATAAGAAATAACGATATGAAAAGATTGATACCGGCATTGGCTCTTATGGCATTGGCAGCAGCCTGTGGCACAGGCATGCAGGCCGCTGGGGAGGATGCAGCCGCCTCGCTTGATTACTGTCATGGGCAGGTGTGCCGTTCGCTCGCGCAGCTCAGAGGTGACAGCGCCATTGACTATACAATGATGCCCCGAAATATGCTGGAGACAGACACTGTGTGGAATTGCCGCAAGGCCGTAAAGGAAGAATGGTGTGCCGGATTCTGGCCCGGTGTGTTGTGGTATGATTATGAACATACACGCGATGATTCCATTCGTGCCGAGGCCGAACGCTTCACTGAATCGCTTGAGTTCCTGTCGCAAACGCCGGCTTTTGACCATGATCTCGGTTTCCTGGTTTTCTGCAGCTATGGCAACGGATACCGCCTGACACACAATCCCCGCTACAAGGAAGTGATCTTGGCTACTGCCGATACATTGGCATCACTTTACAATCCTACTGCCGGCACTATTCTGTCGTGGCCCCGTAATATTGAGATGCTGGGCGGCCACAATACCATCATGGACAATATGATTAACCTGGAGATGCTGTTCTGGGCGGCCAAGAATGGCGGGTCTCACCGTCTGTACGACATAGCGCAGAAACATGCCGAGACCACTATGCTCAACCAGTTCCGTCCTGACTATTCATGCTACCATGTGGCTGTATATGATACAATAACCGGTAAACTTGACCATTGCCAGAACCATCAGGGGCTGGCTGACGGCAGCATGTGGGCCCGCGGTCAGGCCTGGGCCATCTATGGCTATACCATGGTGTACCGCGAGACAAATAACAAAAAATTCCTTGATTTTGCGCAAAAGGTGGCTGACGTATACCTGGCACGTCTGCCAGAGGACATGATACCATATTGGGATTTCGACGACCCCACTATCCCCGGTGCTCCGCGTGATGCCTCTGCCGCCTGTGTGGTAGCCTCCGCTTTGATTGAATTGTCGGGCTACGTGGATCAGGCCAAAGGTGAGTCATATCTCGCCGATGCGCGTAAGATGCTTGCCACACTCGCGGGCGATGATTACCGGTGCGGTGCCAGCAAGCCCGCGTTCCTGCGCCATTCAGTAGGCAATATGCCAGCCAATTATGAGATCGATGCCTCAATAATCTATGCCGATTACTATTATATAGAGGCTCTTACCCGTCTCAAGCGTCTCGGCAAGGGCGAGCCAGTCACCGAGTATTACGCCAAATACAATTGACCCGAGTGATGAAAAGATATATATGCATATCCGCAGCAGCGTTGTTGCTTTCCTCGTGCTCCGCTCCCGAAGGCATGAAGGTGTATGTGGATGCCCCAGGCATGGTGGAGCTGGATGCGGACTCGGTGCTTTCCAGCCTGAAGGCACAATATGTGGTTGTGACTGATGCCGCGGGTGATACTCTTGCATCACAGATCACCTCTGATGGGAAATTAATATTCATGCCTGCTGATGTTCCTGCGGAATACACTCTTTGCGCCTCAGATCATGCAGTGGCCTATGATACGATAGCCTATGGCCGCATTTATCCTGAGCGTCTCGACGATCTCTGTTGGGAGAATGATGTGGTGGGCTTCCGCGCATACGGCCCCGGCACGCAGCGTGGCGGCGACCGGTTATATGGCTACGACCTGTTTCTGAAGCGGGACACCGTCCGTCCTATCATCCCCTATTTGATCGCCAACGACCATGATCCGGCCAAGTGGCGTGTGGTGGATTCATTGCGTGCCGCAGGGCGAGATGCTGCTGCGGATTCGCTCATCAATTCATTCTCATATCATGTGGACCATGGCTACGGGATGGACTGTTATGCAGTGGGACCGACACTTGGGGCATGCACGTCAGCGCTTGCCCCGGCCGACAGTATAGTGTATCCCTGGTGCTACACCCGGGCGCAGATCCTTGACAATGGCCCTCTGCGTTTCACGGCGCGGCTCACATTCGCGCCTGTGGCAGTAGGCACCGACACCGTCACGGAAGAGCGTGTCATCACTCTGGATGCAGGCTCCAATCTTAATAAGACAGAAGTCAGATTCCGCGGTGCCACCCAGGCATACCCGGTGGTGACCGGAATTGTGCTCCATGATGCCGGCGCGTCGGCATATCATTCGCCTAAGGAGCGTTGCATACTCTATCAGGATCCCACACAGGGAGCGGACAACGGTGAGCTTTACATCGGCGCAGTGTTCCCGCAGGGACCCGACTCCACAGCTATACGTCATGGCCACGTGCTGGCATACAGTACCTTGGCTCCAGACAGCATCTATACATATTACTGGGGTTTCGGTTGGAACCGCGGCAATATGTCAGATCTCTCTGCATGGAAGAATTATCTGAAAAACCAAAAATAAACGTATATGGTTAACTTTTCACTTGAAGGCAAAGTTGCCCTCGTCACCGGTGCCGCCTACGGTATCGGTCTTGCCATAGCCCAGGCTTTTGCTGAAGCCGGCGCCAAGATCGTATTCAACTGCTCACGCCAGTCCACAGTGGACCGTGGCATGGAAGCGTATAAGAAACTCGGCATACCCGCCAAGGGTTATGTGTGCGATGTCACTGACGAAGAATCCGTAAAAGCCATGGTGGCCGATATCGAGGCCACTGTGGGCACCATCGACATATTGGTGAACAATGCCGGCATCATCAAGCGCATCCCCATGGAGGAGATGAGCGTGGAGGATTTCCGCCGCGTGGTGGATGTGGATCTGGTGGCTCCGTATATCTGCGCCAAGGCCGTGATTCCCGGTATGATCAGGAAAGGTCATGGCAAGATCATAAACATCTGCTCTATGATGAGCGAGCTTGGCCGCGAGACCGTGAGTGCCTACGCTGCAGCCAAGGGTGGCTTGAAGATGCTCACCCGCAACATATGTTCGGAGTATGGCGAGCATAACATCCAGTGCAATGGTATCGGCCCGGGCTACATAGCCACAGAGCAGACTGCGCCTCTGCGCGAGATCCAGCCTGACGGCAGCCGTCATCCGTTCGACCAGTTTATCATCTCAAAGACACCCGCTGCCCGCTGGGGTACACCTGAGGATTTGATGGGACCCGCTGTGTTCCTTGCTTCCGACGCTTCTGACTTCGTCAACGGCCACGTACTCTACGTCGACGGCGGCATCCTTGCCTACATCGGCAAGAATCCCTTGCAGGCATAATAATGAAAGCAGTATTCGCGTATATCATATCATTAGGGGCGGCAGTGATGATGCCGATCATCTTCACTGTGCTCGGCCTGTGCATCGGGTTGGGATTCAGCAAGTCGCTGATGAGCGGCCTCAAGGTGGGCGTCGGCTTCATTGGCCTTGGTATCGTCACGGCATTGCTCACCGACTCCATGTCCGGGCCGCTGGAGACCATCACCAATCTTTATCATCTGCAGCTCAAGGTATTCGACATGGGCTGGCCCGCCGCCGCTTCAGTCGCCTATAATACCGCCGTTGGCGCCTTTATCATACCCGTATGCCTGGGTGTGAATATCCTGTTGCTGATTATCAAGGGCACTAAGACAGTGAATATCGACTTGTGGAACTACTGGCATTTCGCCTTTATCGGCGGTGTGATTTACTTTGCCTGCGGCTCCATAGCCTGGGGATTCTTCGCAGCCATCATCTGCTACATCATCACACTGGTGATCGCCGATGTCACTGCCCCGCGGTTTCAGAGTTTCTACAAAGATGTCGACGGTATTTCCATCCCGCAGCCATTCTGTGCCGGTTTCGTGCCTTTCGCCTGGGCCATCTCCAAGGGGCTTGACAAGGTGCCCGGCATGAATCGCCTGGAGATAGATGCCGAAGGGCTGAAAAAGAAATTCGGTATCGCCGGTGAGCCGTTGTTTCTCGGCATAGTGGTCGGTATAATCATCGGATGCCTCCAGTTCCGCTCCTGGGCTGACATTTCCGCCCACATCCCGGCCATCCTTATGCTCGGCGTGAAGATGGGTGCTGTCATGGAGCTTATACCCCGCGTGACCTCCCTGTTCATAGAAGGCCTGAAGCCGATATCCGAAGCCACCCGCGCTCTTATCGGGCGTAAATTCCACGGTGCCGCCGGTCTGTCCATAGGCATGAGCCCCGCTCTAGTCATAGGCCATCCCGCCACACTTGTGGCATCGATCATCCTGATTCCGGTGGCTCTGGTGATAGCCGTCATACTGCCTGGCAATGCATTCCTTCCGCTTGCCTCGCTGGCCGGCATGTTTTATATCTTCCCTCTGGTGCTTCCGTACACCAAGGGCAGTGTGGTTAAGACACTCATCGTAGGTGTTGTGGTGCTTGTCCTCGCCTTGTACTTCGTGACATGGATGGCTCCTGACTTCACCTTGGCTGCCAGCGACGTAGCCGCCGCGCACCCCGACGACAAGGCAGTGCGCGTGCCCGCCGGCTTCATGGCCGGAAGCCTGGACTTTGCCGGAAGCCCGCTCAGCGCCGCCATCTTCTGGGCTATCAAGGCTCTGAAGACATGGGGCATGGGATTGCTCACGGCAGTCACCTTCGCCTTAGTGTGGTGGAATCGTCGCCGCATGGCGCGTATCGAGGCATCGCAGCTCGCTGCCGACGAAAAGATAGCCGCCGAAGAAAAATAATCTGCATCCCTCCGTATAATCCGTTAAATCCGTTGTTTTTATGAAAAAGATAATTCTCTCTGTTTTCGCTCTGGCCTCACTTATGGCTTCGGCTCAGACCGAATATACTATCCAGCGCGCCTGTCATCCGGCTGATGTTAAGAATTATGACACCGACATGCTGCGCTCACGCTTCATGATGCCCAAAGTGATGGAGCAGGACAAGATAAACCTTACATATTCCATGTACGACCGTCTGATTTTCGGCGGTGTGGTGCCTGTGGAGAAGGCTGTGGTGCTTGAGACCATTGACCCCATCAAATCTGAGTACTTCCTGGAGCATCGCGAGCTGGGCGTGATCAACATAGGCGGTGACGGCATCGTCAGTGTCGACGGCAAGGACTACGAACTGCATTTCAAGGATGCCCTGTATGTGGGCCGCGGCAATAAGAACGTCACTTTCCGCTCTAAGGACAAGCAGAACCCCGCCAAATTCTACCTGAACTCCACCAATGCCCACAAGGCATACAAGACACAGCTCATCACCATCGATGGGCGCAAAGGCTCGATAAAGGCCAACTCCTTCGCCGCCGGCAAGATGGAGGAGAGCAACGACCGTGTGATCAATCAGTTGATTGTTAATAATGTGCTTGAGGAAGGTCCATGCCAGCTTCAGATGGGGCTTACCGAACTGAAGCCCGGCTCTGTGTGGAACACGATGCCCGCCCATACCCACGACCGCCGCGTGGAGGCATACTTCTATTTCAATGTGCCCGAGGGCAACGCCATATGCCATTTCATGGGTGAGCCGCAGGAAAACCGCATCATCTGGCTTCACAACGAGCAGGCTGTCATGTCGCCCGAATGGAGCATACATGCCGCCGCCGGCACCAGCAACTATATGTTTATCTGGGGTATGGGTGGCGAGAACCTTGACTATGGCGACATGGACAAGGTCACTTATCAACAGATGCGCTGACAATTCGAATTTCCCAATATATCGGGTGCCGGCACGGATATGTCGGCACCATTTTTATTAAAAAATATTAAATATATAGGGCTTTTTCCTCAAATTGTAATCATAAATACTATATTTGGATATAAAATCAATCCTTGAGAAACCTCCTGTGTGTGATTAGAGAACTCCGACTATACATCCTGACATGTTTAGCCATCTCCTGCGTGCTCCAGTGCCGCCCAGAGAATGCCATGGAGCTCAGGGGGCTGTCTACTATCGACGGTCTGTCTGATCTGGTGGTGAGCGATATATACCGCGCGCCATCGGGATACGTGTATTTTGGCACCGACCTGTCGGTGGACCGCTTCGACGGGGTCCATTTCAAGACATATCCGGTGCCGGGCGACAATCCCAGGCTGAAGCGTGTCACCGACATCACCTCGGTGGCATCGGGTGCGGTGTATGCCGCCACGGGGCAGGGGCTGTTCAGGATTGACGATGCCAGAGGTGAGCTTGTGCGTGAGTGTCCGTCGGATTTGAATTTTTCTGTCAACGACCTGGATGCACGTGGGGATACGTTGCTCATTGGCTCTGACCGTGGGCTTTATGTGCTCAATACCTCTACCGGTCACCTGGATCATTTCATGCCGTCAGGCAGTGCTTTCTCCATTGACAACCGTATCACCGGAGTGTGTTATGACAGTGCCGATCCCGCCAATGTATGGCTTACCTCGCCCGGCAATCTGTACATGTTCAATCTTGGTAGCCGAGATTTCGCCACTTACAAATATGATAATGAGGCTCAGATCGAGGGCGTGGTGCGCTATGGCAAGGAACTGTACCTCGGTACCGCGCGGGCGGGCGTGATCAAATTTGATATACCTGCTGGATCGTTCGGCTATTATACAGATTGCGGCCATCCTATCGTCACCTCCCTGTCTGTGTCTCCGCAGGGGATACTCAGTGTGGGTACCGACGGCGGTGGTGTGCGCCTGATTGATACAGCCACCGGAGAGATTGTGCGGTCGCTTACGCATACCAACGACGCCAACTCAGCCTTGCGGTCCAATTCAGTGTATTCCACGCTGATTGATGATGTCGGGCTGCTCTGGATAGGATACTATCAGAGCGGCGTTGACTATACGCTGTATCAGCGGGGTCTTTTTGACACTTATGCCAACGATAGTTTCTCCACCGCCCACATGACTGTCCGCGCTCTGGCTATTGATGGCGATCATGTCCTGATAGGCACCCGTGACGGACTGCATTACTACAATAAGACCACTGGAGCCACGCGCACATTTGAGACACCGCGCCTGCGAAGCAACATGATATTCAGTATCTGCAAATACCGTGGGCTTTATTGCGTGAGCACGTATGGCGGAGGTCTGTATGTGCTGGATCCGGCTTCAATGACGCTGCGTGATTTCGATGCCGATGTGCCGGCGTTGGTGACTGGCAACGTATTCAGCCAGGCCATAGATCCTGATGGATATCTTTGGATAGGTACTGACAGCGGCGTATACCGCTACGACGGGCGCAGGCAGGTGGCGCATTATACCAGTGCAAACTCCGCTCTGCCGGCCGGGAATGTCTACGAGATTTTCTTCGACTCCACCGGTACAGGATGGCTGTGCACAGAGAATGGAGTGGGGGTGTATATCAACGGTGCCATACAGACCGATGCTTTCCCTCCGCAGTTCAATCATAAGGAAAAATATCGCGCTGTGTACGAGGATTCCCGCCACAGGCTATATTTCGTGCCCGACCGCGGGGTGATAGTCCGCACAGACCTTGCACTCAAGGATTTCGAGAAAATCATGATGCCGAATGTCGGCAGCTCGTTTAGCGGCACATTTGTGATTGAGGACAAGGAGGGTGGCCTGTGGATCGGCTCCAATGAGGGGCTGTGCCGTTTTGACGACAAGGGGGAATTCGTACATTTCTCATATGCCGACGGTCTTCCGTCCTCGATGTTCACACTCTGCAAGCCGGTGCTTGACTCCGACGGCACATTATGGATGGGCAATTCAGCCGGCCTTGTCACGTTCCCGATGTCGCGACTGGATGACATACATCATCATGGCGATAATATAACCATCACTGATGTGCTGGTCAATGGTAAATCTGTGTACAACGGCAATTCCGATGAGGTTATACATCTGGAGAGCGGATTGGGCAATCTCACGGCCTTGTTCTCGGATTTCAGCTACACTTCTCCCCCCTACATGATGTATGAGTACAGGATTGACCGCGGAGATACCCCAGGCGAGTGGATCACGTTGCGCGGCAAGTCCGAGGCAAATTTCTATAGCTTGCCTCCGGGTAGCTACCGGCTCGGAGTGCGCCGTATCGGCGAGCCCGAGACTCAGGTGTGGCAGCGGATACATGTGTCGGCTCCGATCAATTATGGCTCGCTCATATTGCTCACTCTTTTTGTTGGGGCATGCGGTGTGGCCGGATGGTTGTGGGTATGGGTGAATAGGCATCGTAGGGTCGTGGCTCAGGCTATGACGGATGGCAGCGGCCCGGCTTCGCCGGTGCCTTCGGTCCCGGCCGATGACAGTGAGAAATACCGTACCACGCGGCTGAGCGACGAGGAATGCCGCCGTCTGCAGCGGCGTCTGAAGAAAGTCATGGATGAGCAGCGGCTATACACTGATCCTCATCTCACGGTGGGCGACCTGGCGCAGGCCGTGGATTCGTCGGCGCATTCGCTGTCGTACCTGTTCAACCAGTATATGCACACAAGCTATTACGATTATATAAATGCCTTGCGCGTGGATGCGTTCAGGCGTATGATCGCCGACGGCGCTGCCGACCGTTACACGCTCACTGCCATGAGCGAGAAATGCGGATTCAGCTCGCGCGCGTCCTTTTTCAGAAATTTCAAAAAAATAATGCAGGTCACACCTGCCGAATACATCCGTACACATTCTTCATGAGTTTTTTTGATTGATAATTAGGTGCTTTATCTGGCACATACGTATCTTAATATGGATTCCGACGTGAAGCGGAGCCGTTATTAATATGCAGTGAATTTCAATACATTAAATCTCAACTACTTATGAAGAAATTTTACTTATCGCTCATTGCCGCTGCGGCAATGATGCCGGCCATGGCCGCCACGATTGACTGTGGTGAGGGTCAGAGCTACACCACCCTGAACGAAGCCGCGGGTGCTGTCACAGCAAATGGTGACATCATCAATCTTACAGGTAACACAACTATTACTGACCGTATTATACCTGCTAACGGCAAGGTTTTCACACTCGAGGGCAATGGCTACACAGTAGATCGTACCTTTACCGATGGTAATAAATTCACTATCGGCAACGAAAACTCGGGCGCAGTTTTCACATTTAAGAATGTGACATTTACTGCCACAAGCCAGCCAAATAAGTATTATTTCAATTTTAAAGATAATCGCCCTGGTAAATTCGAGAATGTCACAATAAGTGGCGTTCGAAACACAAACGGGGACGCAGACCTGAGCAATCGTTCGATTTTGCGCGCCTTTGGCCCGGTGGATCTTGCTGGCATCAAATTTGTTAACTGCACACTTGGTGAGGATAACTATCATGTATATGCCAACGCGGCGCTTAACCTCTCCGGCGACAATGGTGGCACAATCATCTATGTGGCTTCCGGTGCAAAAGTGAATGCCTCTGATCTCACAAACACAACTCCCATCTATCTTGTACTCGGAGGACAGGCCGAAGGCGATGTAATGGTGTACGGCTGCACAGACCTGTCCAAATTCGAAATCAAAGGCGACGTGGGTGAGCTTGCTGTTTCCGGCGATAATCTTGTTGTCACAGGTCTTTCAAAAGAAGAGGACACCAAAGATGCCGTATACAACGAAACCAAAGGCAAGAACTACGCTAACCTCGTTGACGCTGTTTCTGCGGCCGGTGACGGTGACGTGATTCTTGTGCATGCCGACCAGAATTTCACTGCACGCCTTGGTTGTGGCAGCAATAACATCACCATCAAAGGCGACAATGGAGTGACCTTGACAAATACAGCCAATACTATCATTTTCCTTGCGAATGTCAAAAACGGAGGTAGCTTCACTCTGGAAAACCTGATAATCGACGGTGGCGGTAGGTCTGGCGACAAGACTGTCATTGAGGCATCTGAGAGTGGTGCAAAAATTTTCCTGAACAATGTCACCATCAAGAATATCACTACCACGAATGGTCAAGGTATAATTTGCAACAAAGGCGGCTCTACAGTATCTCTTGAAAATGTCACCATCGAAAACTGCACTGTTCCTGAAGGGCGCGGCACGCTTTTCGTTGGTACTAACAATTGTACGCTCAAAGGTGACAATGCCGTTTCTGTATTCATGCAGAACTATGCCCTGAATTGCCAGGATCTCACTAACTCGGCTGCAATCATGGTTACACTTGAACAGGTTAGTGAAGACAAGACCTACATCAACGGTTGTGATGACACAACCAAATTCAAACTCACTAACGATGGCTATAAATTCTTCTCAAACGGCGAAGGTGGCCTGAAGGCTGTGGATAGTACATATACAGGTATTGCCGACGTAGAGGTTGAGGAAAACGGAGTGGTCGAGTACTATAACCTCCAGGGTGTGCGCATGGCTTCCGACAACCTCCCTGCAGGCATCTATCTGCGCCGTGCCGGCTCCAAGACCACAAAGGTATATGTGAAGTAAAGAAAAATACTTTAGTGCAAATTTTGATAATTGATAGATCGGTGCGGCGTGAGTCGCGCCGATCTTTTTTATATCACATCTCGCGTGTGTGTTGAGAAACAACGGATGCATACGGAGACGACGGATTTTTACGGATGAAAAATTAATCATCCGTAAAAATCCGTCTTACTTCTGTAAGAATACGTTGTTTATCTTTCACCTTCCCTTGTCGGGATGCGTCAAGGTGCGCCGCAGCGCGGTGCGGGAGGCAATAGCTCCAGGTAAGCGAAGCGCCTCCCCCCGGTTACTATGGTGTAGTCGCTTCGCGACAAACATCATGTTCCACGATTAAAACAACTGATATATACGGAGCGGACGGATGGTATGCGGATAAATATTAAATCCGTTTTATCTGTCTTATCAGTCTTATCAGTTGTCTGTCGCTGAATGATGCGATTGCAGCTTGTGAGGGGGGACGCGATACGACGCGTCCGCTCAGTCGGTGCCCTTTCGTAGGTAAAATGTGCCGGAATAGAAATATTTAGTCTCAAAATATTATGATACTCAAAGTATCAATTTCTTAAATAGCAGATGTACAACCAGATATACGGTCTTTATGTCTGAAATAATTAAATGTTACAGATTAGTGTTTTGCAAATTTTGTACGGATTTTTTAAGACATTAATTTTGCAACAGATAAAAAACGCAATCCCATGAAAGACGTAATTGCCACAAACAAGACCTTAGTAGCGCAGGTATACGAAGAGATACGTGCCAGTCTGTACCACTACATCTGCAAGAGCATCCGCAACAGCGATGACGCGGAGGATCTCACGCATGATGCGTTCCTCAGGGCGCTCGAATATGGCGGATTGCTTACCCAACCCACAATCAAGGCTTTTATATTCAGGATAGCGCGTAATCTTGTGAATGATTACCTGCGTCATTATCTGTGTGTGTCAGGGGCTAACGAGGAGATTGCCGTGGCTCAGCCCGTATACACAGTGTCAGGTGAGAGTGAGGTATGCGCACGCGATATAGCCGGGCACGAGGCGCGTGTGGTTGAGGCTCTGCCGCGTCAGCGCCAGCAGATATATAAGATGAGCCGTTACGACGAGATGTCCATCCAGGAGATTGCCGCCGCACTTTGCATAAGCGACCGCACGGTGGAGAATCATCTGCGTCTGGGGCGCAAGGAGGTGCGCGGATACGTGGCTAAATGCATTTCTTAATGCAGAATGCGGAATGCAGAATTCAAAATTCCGAATTCAAAATTAAAAATTCATATAAAAACCAAATATTAATTCTAATCCAACCAATCTTATGAGGAAAAGACTTCTGAAGACACTTTCGAGGGGCGCTCTGCTCTCGATGGCTGTCGCCTCACTGCCTGCAGCGCTGCCCGCGAGCCTAAATGCGGCTCCTGCGGCACAGCAACAGGCGGGTGCGGTCACAATCACCGGCGAGGTGCTCGATAATTACGGCGAGCCACTGATCGGTGCCAATGTCAAGGTAAAGGAAACCGGCGCATCGGTTATCACCGATATCGACGGGCGTTTCTCCATCAAAGCTGTCCCCGGGCAGACTCTCACAGTATCATATGTAGGATTCACCGACATTGAGGCCAAAGCCGCCGACGGCATGACGATCACCATGCAAGAAGACGCCCAGGCGCTCAGCGAAGTCGTTGTGGTGGGCTACGGCTCACAGAAAAAGGCTACCATGACCGGTGCTGTCACAGCCATCGGCTCGGAGGCTTTCGAGAAAAAGGGTAATCTTACCAGCCCCGTGCAGGCTCTCCAGGGTCAGGTGCCGGGCGTGATCATCACACGTAACTCCACCGCCCCCGGTGACGAAAGCTGGGGCATGAAGCTGCGCGGTGCGACATCTAAAAACCAGTCGGATCCTCTGATCATCATCGACGGTATCGAATATGAAAGCGTGAACGACCTGCGCCTGATCAATCCGAGCGATATCGAATCAATGAACTTCCTCAAGGATGCCGCAGCGTCGATCTACGGCTCCAAGGCCGCCGGCGGTGTCGTGATCATCTCCACCAAGAAGGCCAAGGATGCCAAGACACGTGTAGACTACAGCGGCTCTTATACATATAAGAAGATAGGTCTGTCGTCAGAGATGATGTCGCTTGACCAGTGGGCCGACGCCTTGATTTCGGCCCGTACCAACGACGGTTACACCGACACGGACACCTGGATACGTTACGCTAAGCTCGCCCTGGAGCACAAGAATCATTACATAGACCTCGACACCTCCGGTCACCCCTACGGTGGTGACGCATTCACCGATGTGGCCGACTTCCCGTTCTTCGACACTGACTGGCAGGACATCATGTGGGGCGACTCCTGGAGCACATCCCACGAGGTGGCTGTATCCGGCGGCAAGCAGGGCGCCCTGTTCCGCCTCTCGCTCGGCTACATGTACGACGATTCCAATCTCAAATGGGGCAACAATAACAACAACCGCTTCAACTTCCGCCTCACCAACCAGTTTGACCTGGCCAAAAACCTGAGCCTTAACTCGATCGTGAGCTACAACCGTCAGGATCAGGTGGCTCCCACACAGATCGGCAGCGCCCTGAACAGCCAGGTGACACAGCCCGGTTTCCCCTCAAGCACCAAGGACGGCAAGCCCTACGGATGGGGCACATGGCAGACCCCCAACTGGAAAGCCGAGCTCGGCGGTGACAACAAGCTCAAGGTATCGGCCATCAACATCAGCGAGACCATCAATTGGGAGATTCTAGAAGGACTCCGTGCCGTGGGTACTTTGGGTTACAACACCTCCACAGCCACCCGCGACACCAAGAGCCTCTCAATCGACTTCTGGAACTACGCCGGCACAAAAATCATCAACACCGCGCCTCTGGAGCAGGATACAGAATATAAGAAGTCAAACTCCCGCACCGACTTCTATTCAGTGCAGGGCTATCTGGAGTGGAACAAACTCTTCGCAGATGTGCACGAAGTCAAGCTCATGGGCGGTGTGCAGTACAACCTCAAGCAATATGACTACAACGAGACTTCTGCCAAGGAGATCAACCCATCGCTCGAAGTGATTAACGGCTCCGGTGAAGTGAAACTCAGTAAGGTGGAGAAATGGGAAGAGGCCATCATGTCGTACTACGGCCGTGCCAACTATTCCTACATGGACAAATACCTGATCGAAGGCCAGGTGCGCTACGACGGCTCATCCAAGTTCCAGCCCAAGAACCGCTGGTCGGCATTCGGCGGCGTTTCGCTCGGCTGGCGCCTGACACAGGAGAAATTCATGCAGAGCCTCAAACCCTGGATCAACGAGCTCAAGCTCCGCGCATCCTACGGTACTGTAGGTAACCAGGGTGGTATCGACCGCTACGACGGCCAGCTGCTCTACAACTTCAGTTCCACCAGCGGCATCCTGATTGATGGCAAGCTCGTGTCCACCCTCAACACCAATGGCAAGCTCGTGTCCACCGACCGCACATGGGAGCGTGTGCACAACTACAACCTCGGTCTCGACTTCGGATTCTTCAACAGCCGCCTCAACGGTAGCGTGGAAATTTTCCAGAAGAAGATCAACAACATGCTCATCGACGTAATCTATCCCGGCATCCTCGGCGACGCCGCCCCCACAGGCAACCGCGGTAAGTTCAAGGCATGGGGCTGGGAAGGCCAGGCAGGCTGGCGCGACCGCATCGGCAATGTGACCTACCACGTGGGCGGCACATTCACATATGCCGACAACAAACTCATTGATAACGGCGGCTCCGGTGCAGTGGCAGCCGGTGTGGTATCCAACCGCGAGGGCTATCCCATCAACTCCGTGTTCGGCCTCCGCTACTGCGGCAAAATCCAGAATAACGAGCAGCTTGAGAAATACATCGACCGCTATGCCGGCACATCCCAGATCGGCAACATCAGCAAGGTCCGTCTGGGCGACAACATGTATGAGGATGTCAACCACGACGGCAAGCTCGATTCGGACGACTATGTGTACCTCGGCAGCGACGATCCGAAGATCCAGTTCTCGTTCAACGCCGGAGTGGAATGGAAAGGCTTCGATGTGGAGCTGGTGTTCCAGGGCGCCGGCAAGCGCACCGTATGGCGCGACGATGCCAACCGCATACCTATGCGTACCGCTTACCTCAACAGCCCCAGCTACTTCGTGGGCCGCGTATGGTCTGAGGACAACCCCGGCGGATTCTACCCATCGCTCACCAATCAGAACGACATCAACAACTATAACTACCAGTGCTCATCCTGGCAGGTACAGGACGGCAGCTATATCCGTCTGAAGAATGTTACCGTAGGCTACAGCTTCCAGCCTGAGCTGCTGAAGAAGCTCAAATGCTTCCAGAGCTTCCGTGTATACTTCACCGGCACCGACCTCTGGGAACACAGCAAGATCAACGACGGCTGGGATCCCGAGGCATCACGCAAGGTAAAAGACCTGGCCCGCTATCCCTTCCTGCGCAATTTCACATTCGGCGTGAACGTAGGATTCTGATTAATGCATAATTAAATTAAAAACGATATGAAATCCATCATAAAATCAATTTCAACTGTCGCGCTGGGGCTGCTCGCCGCTGCCGCCACTTCCTGCCTTGATCTGGATCCGCAGGATCAGCTGGCCGATCCCAACCTGTGGGGACGCGCCGCCGACTTTGAGAATTTCGCCAACAATTTCTACGGTTGGACCACCGATTTCAATACCATAGTGATCCGCGACGGCCTCCACAGCGATGTCCGCTCTGATATCATGGCCCTCAAAGGCAGCAAGAACGTATTCTCCAACGGTACCAACACCATCCCCAACAGCGATAAGCTCTATACCGACGGCTACAACCATATCCGCCGCTGCAACCTCCTGCTTGAAAAGTCGGAAGGCTTCGCACAGCCCAACGATATCCGCCAGTATGTAGGCGAGGCTTATTTCTTCCGCGCATGGACATACTTCGAGCTCATGCAGGCCTACGGCGACCTTATCATCGTAAACCACACCCTTGATGTGGACGATGCCCTGATGAACGCCGAGCGCAACGACCGCTCCGAAGTGGCCGACGCCATCATAAAAGACCTCCAGGAATCCGTGAAATATCTCAAGAATCACGCCGATGTGCCCAACGGACGCATCAGTCTCGAAGGCGCGTATGCATTCCTGAGCCGCGTGGCCCTCTACGAAGGCACATGGCAGAAATTCCGTAGCCAGGAAGCCCGCGCAAAAGAGCTCCTTGACATTTCAGCTGAGGCAGCGAAAGCTGTCATGGACAGCAAGAAATTCTCGCTCTTCACCAACGAGGCTCTGGGCGAACACGCTTACCGCTACATGTTCACCCTCGAGGATGTAAAAAGCAACCCCGCAGGTGTGACCAAGAGCGCCAACAATGAATACATCTTCGCCCGCCTCCACGACGAGACTCTCAAGCCCATCAATTACAATATCTCCTACGGCTCAAGCCCCTCCGGCGGCGATGGTATCGTATCCAAGAAATTCGCCGATCTCTTCCTGTGCAAGGATGGCCTGCCCATCACCGTGTCGAAACAGTTCCAGGGCTACACCAATATCCGCAGCGAATGGCAGAACCGCGACGCCCGCATGGGTGTGATCCTCTGTCCTCCCGGAGCCGACATATATGTCACCGGATATAAGGCTCATACCACATGGACCGATGCCGACGAGCCACAGATCAAGAACTATCAGCCCAACTACAACAATGGCTATAACAGCTGGAAATGGGTTGGCGAACGCGATGCCGTCACAGGTAAGGAAAGCTACGATTTTCCCCTGATCCGCTACGCCGAGGTGCTCCTCAACTATGCCGAGGCCGTGTACGAGCGTGATGGCAAGATCTCTGACGAGGATCTGAAAATATCCATCAACCTTACCCGCAAGCGCATCAACCCCACCATGCCCGACCTGACCAACGCATTCGTAAACTCCAACGGGCTGGACATGCGCACCGAGATCCGCCGCGAGCGCACAATCGAGCTCTTCAACGAAGGCTTCCGCATTGATGACCTCAAACGCTGGAAGACTGCTGAGACCGAGATGCCACAGGATTTCCTCGGAAGCAAATTCTGCGGTGGCACACAGAACGCCGAAGGCTTCGCAATATTCGAATCCTCAGCCGACCGTTCATGGAACGAGCGCAACTATCTGCTACCTCTGCCTGTAGACCAGCGTCAGCTCAATCCCAACCTCAACAATAACCCCGGCTGGGCAAACTAAATAAATAAGAATCAATGAAAACAGTCAATATATTCAAGTCAATGGCCATCTTGGCCGTGGCATCAGCCGCTCTTTCATCGTGTGACGATGATAAGCTCTATACCACTGACTACGAGGAAACCACCTTGCCAAAGGAAGTGGTGATGAATGTCAGCGAGATACTGCCAGTAGGCGTAGGCGAGGACACCACTGTCACCTACCAGGTGCTTCCCCTCGACTTCCCCGACCGTGAAGTAGCATTCCTTACCTCCAACCCCGCAATCGCCACTGTCGATCCCGACGGTACCATCCATGGTGTGAGCGTGGGCGAGGCTACCATCACCTGCACACTTCCTATCGGCTTCGGCCCCAAATCCACTGTGGTGGTGAATGTGATACCTGAAGTGGTACGCGCCACCGGTCTTACACTTGAGAATACAACCGACCTGGGCGAGGAAGGTAAGATCTACGTGACCGACGAGCTCCAGCTCAAAGGCAATATCGAGCCTGTCAACCATACCTACGACCGTCTGGTATGGATGAGCTCTGACGAGAACATAGCCACCGTGGATGAGAACGGTCTGGTGAAATGCCTCGCGCTCGGCGATGTCACAATCTCGGCCGTCACCACCGACCGCAGCGCCATCGTGGCCAGCTATCCGGTGCATATTGAGCCTTACATCGCAGTGGAATCCATCACAATCGCTCCCGTCGAGGATCCCATCGGCATCCTCAGCGGCGACTATACACTTGACGTGACTTATACTCCCGCTCAGGCCACCAAGGGCTCTGTGGAATGGACTTCGTCTGACGAATCTGTTGCCACCGTTCACCGCGGCATCGTCACTCCCACCGGCTTCGGCTCCGCCACCATCACCGGTACTTGCGTAGCCACCGGCGAGAAAGTGTCCGTCAATATCGAAATACCTGCCGGCTGGTATGTATGGGATGCATCCAACGCATTCACAGGCTTTAACAAACAGACCAGCTGGATTTCAAACAACGAGGCTCCGAATATCGAAGACGGCGTATGGCGCGTGCATTTCCCCGATGCAGCCACCAACACCGGCAAATGGCGCCGCGATATCAAGCTCAACTGCTCTAACAACGACCTGATACCCTTCCACAGCGGCTATCCTGTGTTCGCCATGCGTACAACCCTGCAAAAGGGTGGCAACAATACCCTTGACGCACGTATCGGAAATCCCAAGTGCAACGACGGTATCGAACTGCCCGACGGCAGCCGCATGATCTACTGGGTGCTCTCCAACCATATCGCGGACTGGAGCGGATACCACGACTTCAACCTCTTCCAGATCAAGCTCGCCGACATTCCCAACGGCAATGTGGACCGCAACAAAGCCTATTACGACATCTACTGGTGCCGCACATTCAAGAGCCTTGAGGAGGCCACTGCCTTCGCCAACCAGGATGCCACTGACAACCCTCAAAAGTAATCTTCTAACCAGCATCAACAATGAAATCATACATAAATAAAATATTGTTGGGCGCTGCCATCGTTCTCGGTACAGTCTCATGTACCGAGATCGAGGATGGCACCACCGACATCGATTCATGGCCCGCTGTAATCCCCGCTGTCGATTATAAATTCGACATCACTACAGAAAACATGGGCGTATACAACCTCAGCGACTTCGAGCGTGTGAAAAAATCGCTTGACGACGGCACTGCCCCCGCCGAAGTGGTGGAGGAATTCAATGCCCTCAAAGCAAGCCGCTTCGCCGCAATCAACTATCAGCCCAACGTGCTTGAATGGGTTGTCCGCGGCAAGGACGACGGCAACCACGGCAACGCCGCCGGTGGCCAGAACTACCAGTCGTTCATGAACGATGCCACCGCAGCCTACCAGACAGCCATGCTCTGGCATCTCACCGGCGATGACCAGTATGCCTCCACATCCGCCAATATCATGAACCAGTGGGCTGCTAAATGCAAAGGCGGCTACTCGTCCGACTCCAATGCCACCCTGCTGGCCGCACAGAGCTACACATTCGCCTGCGCTGCCCTGATGCTCCAGACTTACACCGGATGGAGCGATGCCGACCAGGCCACATTCAAGAAATGGCTCGTGGAGAAATGGGCCGGAGCCAACAAGGACTTCATGGTGCGTCACCACGACACATGCCCCGAGCACTACTGGAGCAACTGGGATCTCGTGTGCATGTGCTCATACTTCTCTATCGGTATCCTCACCAAGGATGATGAGATGATCAATTATGTGGTCAACTTCTTCTACCGTGGCGGCGAGGCCGGCATGAGCAACGGCAACATCTACCGTCTGTGCAACGCTTTCCATAACGATCCCCTCGGCTCCGGCGAGATCCTCGGCCAGAATCAGGAGAGCGGCCGCGACCAAGGCCACGCCCAGATGTCGGTGGCTGTGGCCGCACAGCTGGCACAGCTGGCCTACAGCCTCTACAAGACCAATCCCGACAAGCCTGAGCTTGATTTCTTCGCTGCCAACGACAATGCTCTGATGAAGATGGCAGAATATGTGGCTCTCTTCAACCTGCGCGACGGCAACGACCAGGCCAACCAGGCCGGCAGCTGGCTGATAAAGGATCCTGCAAGCTATCCTTTCCAGAAATACATTTATTGCGGCGGCAAGGATCAGGAAGGCCCGCTCTGCAGTTGCAAAGGTGCACATACGCATGGTGCCACCCACACTCAGGTGGCCAACGATGGTGGACGCGGCAATCTGCGCCCCAACTGGGAAATCTACTACAACCACTACAAGAACGAGAAGCATCTGGCCACAGGCTACAAGTATGCCAAGATGGCTGCTGACAAGATGCGTCCTGAATGTGGCTCTGGTGACACACGCTACGGTTTCAACTCCGGCGCGTTCGACCAGGTGGGCTGGAATACCCTGATGATGTACCAGGGAGAATAATCCCATCCTCTAATACCGCAAGGTGCGTGTCGTATACTTGTTAAATGCATGCACCTTGCGATTTTTTTATTAATTTTACATACCATTATACTGTATATGCGACTTCTTCCTTTTGCCGTGCTTGCATTGGCTGCCTTTTCAGCTCATGCAGAGATCACTACATATGATATTGATAATTCCAAGCGTTACGATGCCGATTTCAGGGTGCGTGTGCGCCAGGGCTCGGGCGAGTGGATGCCGGTGCCCGTGGTTCCGGTCAAGGTGGACCGGGTGGCCGATGCCCGCCATAATGTGGAGACTGCCTCCATGGCCTGGTTTGATTTCTCGGGCGAGCCAGTGGAAGTGGAAGTCACGAGCCGCAAGGGTGCAGTGGAAGATGTGAAGATTCAGCCGCTGTCTTATGGCATAAGTGCTGAAAAGGCCGATTCTGTGGTGCTATTCACTCTTGCCGAGCCACGAAACCTGTTTGTGACGGTCAACGGTGATATATTCCACAATCTGCATCTGTTTGCCAATCCGCAGGTGGCCGGCCGCCCCACCAAAAAACAGATCAAAAAAGACAAGCATCTGGTATATTTCGGCCCGGGCGTGCATAAGCTGCCGGGCGACACCATGCGCATCCCATCCAATTCTACCGTCTACGTCGATGGCGCGGCTCGGGTAGTAGGCCAGCTGATATGCGACGGCGTGGATAATGTCCGCATCTATGGCCGCGGGGAGGTGCATCCCGCAGGCAGGGGTGAGGGTGTGTATGTGAAAAACTCCCGGAATATAGATATTGAGGGAATCATCGTGACACAGCTCCCGGTGGGAGGCAGCGATGGCGTGACCATCTCCAATGTGAAATCAATAAGCAGCTACGGCTGGGGCGACGGTATGAACGTTTTCGCCTCAGACAATGTGAGCTACGACCGGGTGTTCTGCCGCAACAGCGACGACTGCCACACAGTCTACGCCACCCGCAAGGGCTTTTCCGGAGGCTGCAAGAATATAACTATGCGTAATTCCGCCCTTTGGGCCGATGTGGCCCATCCTATCATGATCGGCCTGCATGGCAACGCCGACGGGTGCGACACTATACAGAATCTGCGCTATGAGAACATCGACATAGTGGACCATTGCGAGAATCAGATCGACTACCAGGGATGCTTCGCCATCAACTGCGGCGATAACAACCTGGTGGATAATGTGCTTTTCGATGATATCCGCGTGGAGGACTTCCGCAAAGGCCAGCTCGTGAACATCCGCATTTTCTATAATAAAAAATACTGCCTGGCTCCGGGAGCCGGTATCCGGAATATTGTATTCAAGGATGTGGCTTATAACGGGTCGGGCGACAATCTGTCGATAATCGCAGGTTATGACAGTGATCACAAGGTTGAGAATGTCGTATTCGAGAATCTCACAATCAACGGTAAGAAAATAACAGACGACATGCCCGGCAAGCCGAAATGGTACAAGACCGGCGATTTCGCCAATATGTTCATAGGCGAGCACGTGGATAATGTCGTATTCAAATAAATTGATGATTATATTAAAAACATATCATCCCGCACCCCGCAGGGGTGGCTCCATCGGTAACCCGGGCGTGGAGCGAAAGCGACACCCCGGGAATGAACACCTAACAGAAATGCACCCCACCGGGGTGCCTCAACACTGGAGCAGAGGCACAGCTCCGCAGTGTATTCCCCGACAGGAAACTGCCCCGCATGTCGCTACGCTCCATACGGGGTTACCGAAGGAATCACCGCTCCGCGGTGACGATAGTATATAGTTAATCTGAACATGCACTTAACAATATCAGACCATGAGAAAAATATTAGCCATAATCGCTGCGGCCATGATGTGCATGCCGCTTGCTGCTAAAATCAGCCATCCATCGCTACTATTCACGCCCGACCGTGTGGAGGCGGCAAAAAAGCGGATGGCCACAGACACCGTGCAGGCCGCTGCATACGCGGGTATCATTGACCGTGCCGATGCCCTGTTGCAGAAGTCGGACCATAAGACAATGGAGTATCTGGCTCTGGCTTATCAGCTCACCGGCGATAAGAAATACAGCGACAAACTGCGCTCGCTCCTGCTCCAGATCAGCGGGATACCGTCATGGGCCGACCGCGAGATGATGCTCCGGCAGCCCGCGTGGCGCAGCGAATTGCAGATGGCTCACAAGGCATTCCAGATCGCCGTGGCATATGATGCCATATACAACGACCTGTCGGCCTCCGACCGCAAGAAGATTGCCGGAGGTGTGTATCGTCTGGCCGTGGAGCCTCTGATGGGCGACTGGCTCATGGAGCCTTCGCGCATACATTCGCTCAATTCCATGGGCCACAACTGGTGGAGCAGTTGCGTTGGTATGGGCGGACTGCTCGCCCTGGCCATCAGCAATGAGGTGCCTCAGGCCGCTGAGATGGCTCAGGCTGCTGTGGAGGCGCTGCCTGAGTGGTTTGATTTTGCCGGCGATGTGGTGCAGCACAAGCCACGCACATTCGACCGCGATGGTGGCATGTACGAATCCATCAACTACGCCAGCTTCGGCATCACCGAGGCTCTGCTGCTGCGTCTGGCATGGCTCAACTCACACCCGGGCGCACGTCTTGAGGAGATACCGCAGATGTCTCAGCTTGCCGACTTTTTCATCCAGGCCGGCTATCCCCGCACGGGCGACATGTTCTACAGTATCAACTTCGGTGACAGCCACAAGAATGTCACCGGCGAGAGCAGCATGATCCTGGCCTATGCCATGGGCGAGAAAAATCCCGATGTGCTGTGGTATATCTCTCAGCTTGCTCCCGGGCAGCATCGCGAAGGCTATCCGCGCACGTTCCCAATGGGCTTCCTGTACACTCCTGACTTGAAGAATGCCCCCGCGCAGCCTTCCACGCCTACCGACCGCCTGTGGCAGGACTTCGGGTGGGCCACCATGCGCGATTCTTATGCCTCGGATGCCACAATGCTGGCTGTGAAAAGCGGCATGACCTGGAATCACGCCCATGCCGACGCAGGTTCGCTGATACTTTTCCACAACGGCGAGGATATCATCAAGGATGCCGGCAATTGCAGCTATGGCAAGCCTGAATACCGCGGTTACTTCTTCCAGACCGACGCGCACAATGTGGTGAAATTCAATGATAAAGGCCAGAGCACATATCAGCAGTACCACGGCACTATGCTGCCCGGCTCTGTATCAGGGCTGGTCTCCGGCGACCATCTGAAATACGTCATGGCTGATGCAACCGGCCCGACAGCCGACAATTTTGCCCGCAATATGCGCCACTATCTGTGGATCGATGATGTGATTCTGGTTATAGACGACCTCAAAAGCCATGAGGCAGGCTCATATGAATGGCTGTGGCATCCGGGCGGCGACGTGCGCAAGAGCGGGGGCGATCTGGTGGTCACCAAAGGCAACTCTTCGGCTGTGATACGTCCGCTTTATCCCCAGACACTGGCTCCGAGCAATTTCGTGCACGATTATCCTGAAATGCTTTCGTGGGAGGTGCGCCAAGGCCCTACCGAAAATCTCAACGGCACTGAGGACTACTATGCTCTTCAGCTCCCCGGCACTTTCGACCGCATCAAGGGTGTCACCGCAATAATCTTGAAAGACACCCCGGATCAGAAGGATCTGCCGCAGATTCGTCGCCGACAGGGCGAGAACTGGATTGGCCTTGAGATCATCGGCCGCGATGGAAAGGTGACCAATGTATATATCAATCAGCTTGCCGACGGCCGGTTGATGCATCTGAATTCATGGATCAACGCCGATGGCTACGATACGGATGCCTATGTGCTTGTGACATCGCCAGACAAGACTTTCATAGGCTACGGAAGCGCCTTGCGCAAGGATGGCAAAAGCATCTTCTCGTCGCTCTCCAAGCTCAATTTCCTGGCTGAAACCACAGGCAACGACCTGAAAATGCAGGTTTGCGGCCAGCCACGCATAAATGCCACATACACTCCCGCATCCAAGGCTAAGTCAGCCATTGTCAATGGAAAAAGTGTAAAATCTGAGTCTGGGAAGTATAAAATTAAGATCAAAGACTGATGAATCGTATAACTGCATACGTCCTGCTTTTCATCTGCTGCATTTCTGCCTCTGCCCAATGGACATGGTGTGTGGATGTGCAGGGTGCGAAATCGGTTGAGACACAAGATGCTCCTGAAGCGTTCTTGTGGATTCCAGAGCAGTGCGACACCGTCAGGGCCGTGATTTTCGCCCAGCAGAACATGAACGAGGAGACTCTCTTCAATCTGCCTTCGTTCCGCAGCCACCTGGCCGACATGGATGTGGCTGTGGTGTGGATAGCACCTTCGATCGGTAACAACTGGGATGTGACCATCGGCATGCAGAAGGCTTTCGATAAGGCTCTTGCCGATCTGGCTGAGGTCTCAGGCTACAGCGAGATTGCCACCGCGCCGCTCATCCCGTTCGGTCACTCGGCTCAGGCTACCATGCCATATACATTCGCTGCCTGGAATCCGGAGCGCACTCTGTGTATCATATCCTATCACGGTGATGCGCCGCGCACCAATCTCTGTGGTTATGGCGGTGCCAATATCGAATGGGGCCGCACCCGCAACATCGACGGCATACCGGCTCTGATGGTGATGGGCGAGTACGAGTGGTGGGATGCGCGTCTGCGTCCGGCTCTGGCTTTCCGCATGATGTATCCAGGCAGCTGCATATCATTTCTCGGTGATGCCGGTCGCGGCCACTTCGATGTGTCGGAGCACACTGCTGAATATATAGCTAAATTCATAGGGAAATCCCTGCAATACCGTGGGCGGAATCTTACACCGCTGAATCCTGCCGACGGTTGGCTGGCACAGACATGGGAGCCGGCTCAGGGCAAGCGCGTGAAGCCTGCCCCCGCTGCCGGGTACAAGGGAGACCCTCATGAGGCATTCTGGTATTTCGACCGCGAGATGGCCATGCTGGCCGAGGAGCGCTATGCCGACACCCGAGGCAAGAGGCCGTCGTATATCGGATTCATGCAGAATGGTGAGATGGTGCCGTATCTCGGGAAAAGACATCTGAAGTCTGTAGTGAAATTTCTGCCCGAAGCCGACGGCATCACATTCCATGTGCGCCCTGTGCTAACCGACAGCACCCACATGGTGCCGGATATGACCAGAGCGGGTATTCTGCCTGTGGTTAAACCCATCTGCGGTCCGGTGAAAGTGATTGACGATACCACATTCAGGGTATACTTCAACTATACCGGTCTGGGCAATCCGCGCCGCTCGTGGGACATGGTGTTCACTGCCGAGGTGCCTTCTGACAGGCAATATAAGGAGGCGGTGCAGGAATTCGAGGTGCAGTTGCCGCGCCGTATCACCGGCGGAATGCCACAAGCCATATTGTTCCCGAGCATCTGCGATGTGCCTTCCGACACAGAATGCATACTGCTCCAGGCACGGAGCGACCGCGGACTGCCCGTGGAGTATTATGTGAAATATGGCCCAGCCGAAATCGCAGGCGATTCCATACGGATTACAGATTTACCTCCGCGTGCTGAATTCCCGGTGGAGGTGAGTGTTGTGGCGTGGCAGCTCGGTCTCGCTGATTCTGTGAATACCGCCGAGCCGGTGGAACGCAAATTTAAAATTTACAAAAAATGAAAAAACAGATAGTGGCTGCTTTTGCAGTTTTCGGATTGGTGGCTTCAGCCCAATCCGTGTATCCCGGTCAGTTTGACGGGAAATTTACTGTTTCCGGAGGAAAAACTGCCATAGAGGCCTTTGATCTGGGTGACGTGCGGTTGCTGCCCGGCCGTGTGCGTCAGAATCAGGAACGCGATTCGGTATGGATGGTGAATATAAGTCCCGACCGCTTAGTGCACTCGTTCCGCAACAACGCCGGGGTGTTCGCTTCGCGCGAGGGCGGATATATGACGGTGAAAAAATATGGCGGTTGGGAGTCGCTCGACTGCGATTTGCGCGGCCATACCACAGGCCATCTGCTGTCGGCCTATGCGCTTATGTACGCAGCCACCGGCGAGGATGTGTTCCGTCTGAAGGCCGACACCATCACCACTGCGCTGGCGCAGGTGCAAAAGGCTCTCGGGGGTGGATACCTTAGCGCCTTTCCCGAGGAGCTGATCAACCGCAATATAGCCGGACAAGGCGTATGGGCGCCATGGTATACGCTCCATAAGATCATGGCGGGGCTCATCGACCAATATCTGTATTGTAATAACACTACAGCGCTTGAGATCGCCCGTGGCATGACCGGCTGGGCGTATGGGAAGCTCAAGGATCTGGATGCGGAGACACGCGCCCGCATGCTGCGCAATGAGTTTGGCGGCATCAACGAGGCTTTCTATAACATGTACGCCATCACAGGTGACGAGAAGGCGCTCTTCCTGGCCAATTATTTCTATCACAATGATGTGATTGACCCTCTGTACAACCGTACGCCGGATTATGGCACAAAGCACACCAATACGTTTATCCCTAAGGTGATAGCTGAGATGCGCCGGGCCGAGTTGCTGGGCGATACAGCTGCTGCGCGTGTGGGATCGGATTTTATGCGCCATATGTTGTCAGGTCATGTGTTTGCTCCCGGGTGTCTGAGCGATAAAGAGCATTTCTTCAGCCCCGGGACAATGTCGAAGCATGTGTCGGGCTACACCGGCGAGACGTGCTGCACATACAATATGCTCAAGCTGGCGCGCCATCTGTTCTGCATGCAGCCTGATGCCGCTCTTGCCGACTATTGCGAGCGGGCTCTTTACAATCATATACTCGGACAGCAGGATCCGCAGACCGGCATGGTGGCATATTTCCTGCCTCTGCTGTCTGGAAGCCACAAGGTGTATTCCACACCTGAGAATTCTTTCTGGTGCTGCGTAGGCAGCGGATTCGAAAGCCATGCCAAGTATGCCGAGTCGATATATTTCCACAGCAATGATGATTTGTATGTGAATCTTTTCATACCGTCGGAGCTTGACTGGAAAGATAAGGGTATCACTATCAGGCAGCACACCGAATTTCCCTACAAGCAGAATTCCACCATTACCATAGATGCGGAGAAGCCGGTCACGGCGGATATCAATTTGCGTTGGCCGTCTTGGTGCCGCGATATGGGAGTCAAGGTCAATGGCCGCAGCGTGAAAGTGAAGGGTGCCCCCGGGTCATACGTCAGCATAGACCGTAAGTGGCGCTCCGGCGACAAAATCGAGGTCACGCTGCCCATGCATCTTTATACCGAGGCTGTGCACGATGATCCATCCACGGCTGCATTGCTCTACGGCCCTGTAGTGCTTGCCGCCGATTTGGGCACGGAAGGCATGCAGGCTCCCGCTCCCCATTCCGATCCTGCGAAATACAACGATTATTATACATATGATTATAATCTTCTCGATGGTATAAATGACACTATAGATCCGGCCTCAGTAGTGAGGACTGGCGATCTGAATTTTACAACTCCCGACGGGCGTCGTCTGGCTCCGCTGTTCGACACTCACCGGTGCCGTTATATAGTATATTGGAAATTAAAAGATACAAAATGATGAGATATATTGCTTTGGCTGCGGCTGCGATGCTCGCTGCCGGTGTGTCGGCTCAGACACTTGAACTTACATCGCCCGGAGGCGTGAACCAAGTGTCATTCAGCAAGGACGGCACTGAACTTACATATAGTGTGAAATACAAGGGCACGGATGTGATTCTGCCATCACGTGCGGGCATTGACCTGGACAATTGGGTGTGGGAGATGGCCTTAGGCAAGCGTGACCTGCAGCAGCCGGAATGCTGGATGGACCTGCTCACTGTGGATTCGGTGACATACGGCGCGCCGGTGGATACGGTGTGGCATCCGCTCTATGGCGAACGCTCCACTGTGACCGACCGGTACAATCAGGCCACATTGCATATGTCGCGCAAGGACAAGTCTGATTACAGACTGGATGTGCAGGTGCGCGCCTACGACCAGGGCATCGCGTTCCGGTATTTCTTCCCCGAACATCCCGCTGCTATATTCCATAAGGTGACAGAAGACCTCACCTCATATGCTTTCCCGGCAGGGACGGAAGCCTGGAGCGAGAAGTGGGCGCAAGCCACCTTCGACGTATCGCCGGTTGATTCCATAACCCGCCCTGTGGAACGAGCCCTCACGCTGCGGCTGCCCGATAGTGGGCCGTGGGTGGCACTTATGGATGCCGATGTGGATGACTGGTGCCTTACGAAATTCGTGGCAGATCCTGATGTGCCAGGCACACTGCGGTCGGTGATGTATTCGCCGGTTGACATCGTGACGTATTATGCCACACCATGGAAGATAATAATGACGGCCGACACCCCCGGGCAGCTGATTGAGAACAATGACATAGTGCTGAATCTGAATCCCCCCTGTGAGATTGATGATACCACATGGATCAAGCCAGGCAAAATCATGCGTTGCACAAAGCTCACCACTGACGCGGCCAAATCGGTGATAGATTTCTGTGCCGACCACGGCATGCAGTATATGCTCTACGACTGGAAGTGGTATGAGCCTTGCACAAGTCATGACGGCGATGCCACAGTGGTGATAGATGCCATAGATATGCCGGAAGTGGTGCGCTACGGCAAAGAAAAAGGCATAGGCATCTGGCTCTATGTGAATCAGCATGCCCTGCAGAAGCAGATGGATGAATTGTTCCCGCTCTTGCATAAGTGGGGCATCGCCGGCGTGAAATCGGGCTTCGTGCAGTATGCCTCGCACCGTTGGGCCACATGGCTCCACGACATGGTGCGCAAGGCGGCCGACAACAAACTGATGATGAACATACACGATGAATTCCGTCCGTCGGGCTTCTCTCGCACTTATCCCAACCTGCTCACGCAGGAGGGCATCTGCGGCAATGAGGAATGGCCGGATGCCACGCATAATGTGACATTGCCGTTCACCCGCATGATCAACGGTGCGGCCGACTACACCATATGCTACTACGACAAGCGCCTGAAGAATACCACCCACGGCCATCAGCTGGCCGCAGCGCTCGTATTTTACAGTCCGTTGCTCACACTGTTCTGGTACGACAATCCCGGCCAGTATAACGGCGAGCAGGAAGTGAGCTGGTTTGAAAAAATGCCTACCGTGTGGGACGACACCAAGGTGCTCTCCGGTTATCCCGGCAAGAGCATAGTGATGGCACGCCGCGCCGGTGACAACTGGTACTGCGCCGCCATGACCAACAACGATGCCTCGGAGCAGGTGATGGATCTGTCATTCCTGGAGCCGGACACGAAGTATGTGGCATACATATATACCGACGGTGGCGATGCCGTAAAGTCGGCCACGCATGTGAAATGTTCAGAGCTGCTGGTGGACAGCAAAAGCACTCTGCGTTTCGGCCTTCAGCCCCGCGGTGGAGCCGCCGTGCGTCTTTCCCCGGCCACCAAGGAAAATTCCCGCTCCCTCAAACGCTACAAAAAAGGAATGACCCTGTAAAAATTCTTAGCCCCTGGCATCTGACTGTCGCGCCCCAAAGGTTATCTTTTGGGGCGCGACCCGTTTGAGAGGTGTATTTTAACCTCTCTGACACTGGAGATTCGAGGATATTCTCTATCTTTGTCTTTAGGATTGATTTTTGTAGATTCCCATAAGGAGATTGTTTGTCATGGGAATTATTGACAAGAAATTTTGAGTTATGAATGATATAAAGAAAGAGTATCCGCTAAGTTATGCCATAGTGGATGTGGAGGTCGGATTGAAAGATAATAAAATCCATGATATAGGAGCTGTCAGACATGATGGCGCGGTATTTCATAAAGCATCAAAAGTGGATTTGTTGGCTTTTCTTCAAGGGGTTGAGTATGTTTGCGGCCATAACATCATCCATCACGATGCTAAATACCTGTTTGTTGATAACCACATGGATTTCAAGTTGGTGGATACCCTTTACATGTCACCGATATTGTTTCCCGAACGGCCATATCACAGATTAGTGAAGGATGACAAACTGGTGAGTGAACAGATAAATAATCCGGTGAATGATTGCAAGCATGCGATGGAATTGTTGTTTGATGAAATTGCTCATTGGAAATCGCTGTCTGAGAAAAAACAGATATTGTTCGCATCTTTACTTTCCGGTAATAAGGAGTTCGACGGTTTCTTAGACATGGTAGGCGCGGAGCGTATCCATGATGGAATGCCGGATATGATAAGAGAGGTGTATGCGGGCAAAATCTGTAGGAATGCGGACATTAATGGCCTGATACAAAAATATCCATGCGGAATGGTCTATGCATTGGCATTGATAGACACGACGGATCACCGTTCTGTTGTACCAGGATGGGTGTTGTGTAATTATCCTGAGGTAGAAATGATTATAAGGCTTTTGCGCCATTCGTTATGTAAAGATGGATGTGATTATTGTAATAATAAATTGGATGCATTGGTTAACCTTAGGGCTTATTTCGGATATAGCCGGTTTCGTACTTATGATAACGAGCCATTGCAGGAGCTGTCAGTCGCTGCGGCCATAAAAGGAGAGTCGCTTTTGGCTATATTTCCTACAGGAGGTGGAAAATCATTAACCTTTCAATTGCCTGCTTTGATAGCAGGGCGGTGTGTTCACGGACTTACTGTGGTGATATCACCGTTGCAGTCATTGATGAAAGATCAAGTGGATAATCTGTCAGCCAGAGGCATCACCGATGCTGTCACCATTAATGGAATGTTGGATCCTATCAGCAGAGCATTGTCAATTGAGAGAGTTCAAAATGGAGACGCCTCTCTTTTGTATATATCTCCCGAAATGCTAAGATCCAATACGATAGAGAAGATTCTGTTAGGGCGCCAGGTCGTACGTTTCGTAATAGATGAGGCTCATTGTTTTTCCTCCTGGGGACAGGATTTCCGTGTTGATTACCTGTACATAGGCAAATTTATAAAGACGTATCAGCAAAAGAAAAAATGCAAGACACCGATCCCTGTATCGTGTTTTACTGCTACAGCAAAGCAAAAGGTCATACAGGATATATGCGACTATTTTAAACAGTCGTTGAATTTGGAGTTAAAGTTATTCGCTTCAAATGCAACCAGAACAAATTTACGTTATTCTGTCATTCATGTGGATAGTGACAGTGAAAAGTATTTAAGATTGAGGGAACTTATCGCTGAATCTAACTGTCCGTCTATCGTATACGTGTCGCGCACACGGAGAACGAAGGAATTGGCGGCTAAATTGGTGCGTGACGGGTATAAAGCACTTCCTTTCAACGGGAAGATGGATGCAGATCAAAAAATACTCAATCAGGATGCGTTTATGACTGATCAGGCTCAGATTATCGTTGCCACATCTGCTTTCGGAATGGGTGTTGACAAAAAAGATGTAGGGCTTGTTGTGCATTACGATATCTCAGATTCTTTGGAGAACTATGTACAGGAAGCTGGGCGTGCTGGTCGCGACCCAGGCATAAGTGCGCGATGCTATGTGCTGTATGCTGACGATGATTTGGATAAACATTTTATACTGTTGAATCAGACAAAGTTGAGTATTAGCGAGATACAACAGGTATGGAAAGCGGTAAAGGATTTTACGCAGCAGCGTATGAATGTCAGCTGCTCAGCATTGGAGATAGCCCGGCAAGCCGGTTGGGATGATTCGGTGTCGGATATTGAGACACGCGTGCGTACAGCTTTGGCTGCTTTGGAGCAGAGTGGGTATCTTGTGCGGGGCAATAATATTCCGCATGTCTATGCAACTGGAATATCTGTCAAAAATATTGACGAGGCAAGAGAGCGTATTTCAATGTCTGATATATTTGGTAATGACGAGATAGAAAAAGCAGTAAAGGTAATCAAATCGCTAATATCGCAAAAGTATATCGCCAAGGCACGTAACGCGGATGCGGAATCAAGAGTGGATTATCTCGCAGATACATTGGGATTAAACAAACGGGAAGTGATTTCTGTAGTTGAAAGAATGCGTCAGGACGGAATTTTGGCCGACAGTAAGGATATGACAGCTTATTTAACGGATTCCGGTGATTCAGAACGCAAATCGCATCAGATTCTTGAATATTTTGCTAAGATTGAAATGTATATACTTGACTGTATTCCAGATGGAGAATTGGAAATATCCTATAAGCAGCTTAATGAAAATGTAGTGAACGCCGGCATAAGTAACTCAAAAGAAAAAGACATCCGTACGTTGCTTTATTTTCTCACAGTAAAGGGGTATATACGCAAGTGTGAGAATGCTTCAAGGAATTTGGTGGTACGTAGGATGGCCAGCCGTGATGTCATGGACGCCAGGTTTAAGCAACGTATCGGGATATGTCGTTTTACCGTGAAATGGTTATATGAATTATTGGAAAATGAAAAGGAGGATATTGCAGAAAAGCCGCTTTTATTTTCTATGGTTGAGCTTCTGAATAAAGTTAACGCAGGAACTGGATCAATATTCTGCCATCCAGCGTCTATACGTGTGGAAGATGTGGAGGAAGCGTTGCTGTATTTGTCAAATATTGGTGCATTAAAACTTGATGGCGGATTCCTGGTGCTCTACAATGCCATGAGCATACAACGTATTAAGGGCAACAAGATGAGATACAAGTTGGATGATTACCGTATGCTTGATGAATTTTATAAGCAAAAAATCCAGCAAGTGCACATTGTGGGGGAATATGCAAATCTGATGGTAAGGGATTACGATGCAGCCTTGAAATATGTTCAAGACTATTTTCATATGGATTACAAGAAATTTATTGCAAAATATTTCAAAGGCGACAGAGGGATAAATATACAGCGAAATATGACTGCACAAAAATATGATCAGTTATTCGGTCAGCTGTCTGGAAGGCAGATGGAAATTATATCAGACAAGGAATCCCGGTGCATAGTGGTCGCTGCTGGTCCGGGTAGTGGAAAAACCAGAGTGTTGGTACATAAATTGGCTTCTTTGCTATCGCTTGAAGATGTTAAACACGAGCAACTTCTCATGCTGACGTTCTCAAGAGCGGCCGCCACGGAGTTCAAGGAAAGGCTTATGGCTCTGATCGGCAACGCGGCTCATTTCGTTGAAATTAAGACATTCCATTCATATTGTTTTGACTTGATGGGGCGTATAGGTAATCTTGAGGATGCCGGAAATGTAGTGGCTGATTCTGCTGATATGATTGCCCGAGGGGAGGTGGAGCCTAATAAAATAGCCAAGACAGTGCTTGTGATCGACGAAGCCCAGGATATGGGCGCTGCCGAGTATTCTCTGGTGAGGGCTTTGATGGATAGGAATGAGGATATGCGTGTGATAGCTGTTGGGGATGATGATCAGAACATATATGAATTTCGAGGATCAAATTCCGAATATTTGTACCGGTTGACACAAGAAAAAGGAAGTTCTTATGTGGAAATGACAGAGAATTTCAGGAGTGCTTCTCATCCTGTGGCTTTTGCCAATAGCTTTTTGCACAAGATTTCAAATAGAATCAAGAAGACTCCTATTATCTCGATGAGACGGGATTCCGGTCGTGTTGAGGTCATACGCCATCAATCCAAATATATGTACTGTCCTATAGCCGAGGATATATCAAGGCGTATGGCACCGGGGACTACGTGTGTGTTGACTCAAACTAACGAGGAGGCTGTCACGATGGTGGCCTACTTGCATAAGATGGGAATTAAAAGCACGTTGATTCAGTCGGCAGACGGATTCAGATTTCTGAATATTGTTGAGGTAAGATTCTTTTTGAAGTACATCACTAATCGCCTAAAGCAACCCATGATAAGCGATGAATTGTGGGAGGAAGCGAAACAGGCGGTTCGTTCCGATTATTCCGGTAGTCTGGGGCTGTCGCTTTTGGAGAAGTGTCTGGAGCGATTTGAGCGAACAAACAGAAAAAAATATTTAAGTGACCTACAGGAATTCGTATTCGAATCCTCACCTGAAGATTTTTGTGAAATATCAGGAAAAGGCGTCGTGGTATCCACAATACATAAGGCCAAAGGCAGGGAGTTCGATAATGTATATATGATGTTGGCAGATAGTTATGAGAAAAACGATTATCTAATGCGTAGATATTACGTCGGTATGACCAGAGCAAGGAATCAGCTGTTTATTCATACTGATAGCGATTGTTTCTTTCAGTTGAATGCTGATGTATACCATCTGGATCCGAATGGATATGAGATGCCGGCTGAAGTTGCGATACAGTTGTCACTCAAAGATGTGTATCTCAAATTTTTTAACGGGCGTAAGAGTGATGTTTTGGCATTAAGAGGTGGAGATTCGTTGTCGTATGATAATTTCTTGTTGTATGGGGGACAATTTGATAAGCCTGTGGCTAAGCTATCATCGAAAATGCAAAAGAAATTGTCGGAATGGGAGAGAATCGGATATAAGGTTAATTCTGCCACAGTAAGATTTATAGTGGCATGGAAACCTAAGGACGCGCCTAAGTCCGATCCGGAAACGGCCGTGGTATTGGCGGATCTGATGTTGTCAAGAAGTGCGGATGTCTGATTATTTGTGGGGTCAGCGGGAAAGAGATATGCTCAGATCATTCTGATGCAGTGAGTCTGCGACTGAAAATGCGTCTATATCTGGACTTTCGGGCTTTGCTATAAGCGTGAACTTACGCCCTGTGCCGGAGGTGATGCTGTCAGAAAACAGTTCTTGGCCGCCCCCAAAGAATACCTTGTCCCTGAAATCGCCGCCCTCTATGGCTATCCACCAGGAACCGGGGCGGTGGTATACTTTCAGCGTGTCATTCTCAAAGATGAGGTTATCAGGATTGTCAAATCCGCTGCGTGGCATGAACTTTATAGGGGTGTGGCCGGGCGAGCAATAGTATGCCACCATGTCCCTGACCCACGGGCTTCCGGACGGGTGAATGGCGTAGGGGCCGAGGAACAGGGCCCAGGGACTCCGATTATGCTCGTATTCATCCTCAAGAATGACGGTGCCGGTGTCGGCACACTGGGACATGGCGTCTTTGTATATATTAAGACGGTGTATCCCACGTGAAAAGGCGACAGATGTAGTGGCGACTATTATCACTGCCGCAGCTACGGCTACAGTACGTTTGAACCAATGGTGCTGGGGTGCGTTGGCCGGGATGATTAGCAGCTGAGAACATATAATGACCATGGAATAGCCCATGAGCGCGTATGGTCTTGTGTATAAGATGCCGGAGGCGAAGGCGAATAAATATGTAAAGGTGGCAAGGATTATAAAGAAAAGATTTTGCCGCAAGATCATGCGGGATTTTGCACGATAATTCTTGCTAAATTGCAAAAGTGCGAAAATGCAAGCCGGAATGAGTACGCCATATAATACATGTCCGGTCTGGACGGCTGCTGCCAGTTTCATAAGTAGTATGTCCGGCAACGAGGCGGCTCCCTGACCGGATTCGTAGGATAGTCTCATCCAATTTCCCGGGGATGCCGCGGTGATGATCGTGCCTATGAAGTAGCCTCCAACGAGGATCCATGTGGCGCGGTTCAGGTGTGCGCGCTTGACGAATCCGTAGATTATCATGGATGAGAGGATAGGAATGGAGAAGCCTTCATGCAGCATGCCTGAAAAAGCCGCGATGCAGAACAGACCGGCTGCTTTGGCCAGGCGCATATGGCCGGTGTCGCGGAAAGAGGTGAGAAACAGGTATATGGCGAGAAGCGACGCGCATGACGACATGCCATAATTGAATGTCAGTGTATTGCTGGAGAAGTATTCGCCAAATGAATACAGCGGCATCATTATCAGGACACAGGCAAATATAATAAGGCGTGGAATTACGCTCTTATTCTCGGAGCCGATGCAGATTTTGTCAAGCAGCAGTAGGATCAGCAGCCCGAAGATGGCTTTTACAGCAATGATCGCCTTGTAGCCTAAAAATACGGTGAACAGCTGGGTGAGACCATGGATGATGAATCTGCCGTTGAAAAATTTGTATCCATAATATTGTGTCACAATAACGTGCCAAAGATTATCAACGGGCATTTTTTCAGGCGTATCTCTGTCTATATTGAAAAAAGATCCGGTGTAGCAGGCTTTTGTGAAATAAAAATCATCTCCCTGGATGACTGAGCCGGGAATTGATATGAGTACAAAGATGATAAATGCTATAAGGTAGAATAAAAGCAGATTGCGATTTTGCAGACTCTTCATATGTCATTTGCTTTCGTGATACTCTTCTTCGGTGTTAACGTTCCATACATTTTCTTTGCTTAGGTCGCCTGCGGCGATTGCGTCCACAGCCTCCATTGCGGTGAGCATGGAATGGTCCATGTTGTTGTAACGGTGTTGTCCGTTGCGTCCGACGCAGAATAGGTTAGGGATGGAGTCAAGCCATTGGCGTACTGTGCCGAGGTTGTAGAAGCTCCCGAAATATGAGGGGTAGGCTTTCTTCACTTTGAGCCGTACGGCATCAATTACAGAAGATTGGTCTATTATGCCGATATGTTCGAGCTCGTTTTTCGCCAGGTTGATGAAATCGGCATCCGTCATGGTCCAGAGATCATCGCCTTCGTTGCAAAAATATTCCATACCGATCCATACGGTGTTTTCCCAGTCGGCGACCATAGCCGGCGACCAGTTGTTGAAAATCTGCAGCCGTCCTACTTTTACATCCCTTTCCTGGATATAGATCCAGGTATCGGGGACGCGGTTTTTGTATGTGTCGAGTTTTGTCTGATTGTTGATCTTGAGTTTGTCGACCAGCAATCCTACAGTGATGAAGTCGCGGTATGGCAGCCCTGAGGCAACCTTGAGGGCTTCAGGTGGAGCGGCTGTGTCACCCTTTACGGCAGGCACCAGATCCTTGAGTGGCATTGAGGATATGAAGTAGTCGCATCCGATGGTCTTTACATTTCCATCTTTGTCTGTGACCTCTGCCGCCACGACGCGTCCGTCTTTGGTGATTACGGATGTGACCGCGGTTTCCATCATTAATTCTGCTCCATGGCTCACGGCTGTGCTGGCCGCGAGTTCCCAGAGCTGGCCGGGGCCATGAGGGGGATATATGAATTCCTCTATCAGGGATGTCTCCACTTTCTTGCGGTTAAGACCGAGGCTGCGTGACATCATATCCTTCAGTATTGCTGTGATAGAGAGTCCTTTTACCCGTTGGCTTCCCCAATCGGCACCTAATTTTGATGGGTGGACACCCCATACCTTCTCTGTGTAGTCTTCGAAGAACATGGAGTATAGCGGTTTGCCAAAACGGTTAATGTAGAAATTCTCAAGTGAATTTTCCGGGCGTTTGTTCATCATTGACCACAGGTATCCGAATCCTGACCGCAGGGTGCGCATGAGCCCCATATTGCGCAGGGTAGACATGGAGAGGGATATGGGGTAGTCGAAGAAGCGACGCAGGTAGTATATGCGTGACACTCTGCGGCGACGCAGCATGATATTTTTCCCGTCGCGACCGATTTTATTATCGGGCACTTGTTCTTCCTGCACTGGCATAAGTTCATTCCACCATTGCGTAACGCGCTGGTTTTTGGAGAAGAAACGGTGCCCTCCAATGTCGATGCGGTTGCCGTTGTGGTTGGCGGTGCGGGAAATGCCTCCTATGTATGGCGTGGCTTCCACAATTATGGGATGGATGTCCGGGCATTTGCGCAGTAGTTCGATTGCGGCGGTAAGTCCGGCGGGGCCGGCGCCGGCTATGATTGCGATTTTTTTATTCATGATAGGGGTCGATTATATGCCTGAGATTTGTGTTTGTTTCTTCCCTGTCCGAACACCAGAGACCTGCGCCCGATAAAATTCCAGAAATAAACAATGACAGTGGATCCTAATTTTGATAGCCAGTATGGAATGCCAATAGCTGAAGTGAGTGCGTAGATGGTGATGTCGTTGATGATGAGTCCTATTATTCCAATCACTGCGAACAGGATAAATTCAATCCTGCGGTCGGATATGGCGGATGTCTTGAACACCCATCTTATTGATATCAGATAGTTGACGATGAGACCTGCGGCAAATGAGATGCTGGCGGCAATGACGTAGTGGATGTGGGCGTATTCGGTGAGCGTGATCAGGAGACAGTAATCAACGATAAAAGCTATTGCCCCTACAATCGCATATCTGAATAATTGGACGAAAAATGTATCATTACAGCCTGTAATCAGGCCTTTGGTTGATACTAAGTATTTTTTCATTATTACAAGGGCGAGGATTAGTTGTGATGGTTTTGGTAATCATAATTATGCAAAAATAGTATTTTTAATTTCTTTGGCCAAATTTTTTTAGATTATGAGGATAATTAGTGGCTAATGTGTGAAGAGTTGTGCTGGTTATTTGCCGAGCGGAGCGGCAGTACGATTACTTTGATGGTTTATTGTGCAGTAATATAAGAACAGCGCGGGGCTGGATGGCTCCGCGCTGTTAAGTATTGATGTCTGTGGACAGGTATCAGTTGTTGGCGAGTTCGACGTGGTCAACGTCCATGATGTCGGTGGCTTCGTTGAAGATGTCGCCGATCTCGTCTTTGCTGCCTACGACGAGGCGTCCGTATTCGCGCAGACCTGTGCCGGCGGGGATGAGGTGACCGCAGATTACGTTCTCCTTCATGCCCTCGAGGGTGTCGACCTTGCCGTTGATGGCTGCTTCGTTGAGGACTTTTGTTGTCTCCTGGAATGATGCTGCTGAGATGAAGCTGGATGTCTGCAGGGCGGCACGTGTGATGCCTTGCAGTATCTGCTCGGAGGTGGCTGGCATGGCATCGCGCACGGTGATGGTGCGGAGGTCGCGGCGCTTTAGTGCGGAGTTTTCATCGCGGAGCTTGCGTGCGGTGATGATCTGTCCGGCCTTGACGTTTTCGCTGTCGCCCGGATCTGTTACAACTTTCTTGCCCCAGATGCGGTCGTTCTCGTCCATGAAGTCGCGTTTGTCCACGATCTGCTGCTCCAGGAAGTTGGTGTCGCCTGGCTCGAGGATGTTGACCTTGCGCATCATCTGGCGTACGATCACCTCAAAGTGTTTGTCGTTGATTTTCACACCCTGCATGCGGTATACGTCCTGGACTTCGTTGACGATGTATTCCTGGACGGCTGTCGGACCCATGATGTTGAGGATGTCGGCGGGAGTGATGGCACCGTCGGATAGCGGAGTGCCGGCGCGGACATAGTCGTTTTCCTGTACGAGGATCTGTTTTGACAGGGGTATGAGGTATTTTTTGACGTCGCCGACTTTTGACTCGACGGAGATCTCACGGTTGCCGCGTTTGATTTTTCCGAAGTGTACTTCGCCGTCGATTTCGGATACGATAGCGGGGTTTGACGGGTTGCGTGCCTCGAAGAGTTCGGTGACACGTGGCAGACCACCGGTGATATCGCCGGCACCGCCTCCGGAAGCGCGGGGAATCTTGACGAATATCTCGCCGGCCTTGATTTCCTCGTTCTCGCCTTTCATAAGGTGTGCGCCTACGGGGAGGGCGTAGAGCTTGAGCTCCTGTCCGTTGGCATCGACGATGGCGGCTTCGGGAACTTTTGCGCGGTCTTTCGATTCGATGATCACGCGATCCTGGAGGCCTGACTGTTCGTCGGTGTCAACGCGGTAAGTGACGTTCTCTATGAGGTTGCGGTAGTCGATCTTACCGGAAACTTCGCTGACGATGACGGCGTTGAAAGGATCCCATTCGCAGATCACGTCGCCTTTTTTCACTGTTGCGCCGTTCTGGAAGAATAGTTTTGAGCCGTAGGGGATGTTGGTGCTGGTGAGCATCATTTTGGTCTTTGGATCGATGATGCGGAGCTCGGCCAGACGACCAACAACGACTTCAACTGGACGTCCTTCCGGGGAAACCTCATCGGTGGTCACGGTGCGGAGCTCTTCAATCTCAAGGACGCCGTCGTAGCGTGATGTGACTGTGGATACGGCTGCGATGTTTGATGCCACACCACCGACGTGGAATGTACGCAGTGTGAGCTGTGTACCGGGCTCGCCGATGGATTGTGCGGCGATTACGCCGACGGCTTCGCCTTTTTGTACCATTCGGTTGTTGGCCAGGTTGCGTCCGTAGCACTTGGCGCATACGCCGCGTTTGGATTCGCAGGTGAGTACGGAACGGATCTCGACGCTTTCGATGGGTGAGGCGTCGATGCGTTCGGCTGCTGCGTCGTTGATTTCTTCGCCTGCACGGACGATGATCTCTTCGGTCTGGGGGTCGATGATGTCGTGTACTGATACGCGGCCGAGGATACGCTCGCCGAGTGATGCCACCACTTCATCGTTGTTTTTGATCTCGGTGCATACGAGGCCGCGGAGTGTGCCGCAGTCTTCTTCGTTGATTATGACGTCGTGGGCCACGTCGACGAGACGACGGGTGAGGTAGCCGGCATCGGCAGTCTTGAGGGCGGTATCGGCAAGACCTTTACGGGCACCGTGGGTGGAGATGAAGTATTCGAGCACGGAGAGGCCTTCCTTGAAGTTGGCAAGAATCGGGTTTTCGATGATCTGGCCGCCTTCGGCACCGGCTTTCTGCGGCTTGGCCATAAGGCCACGCATGCCGGCGAGCTGTCGGATCTGGTCCTTGGAGCCACGGGCGCCGGAGTCGAGCATCATGTATACGGAGTTGAAGCCTTGCTGAGCTTCGGCCATCTGCTTCATGAGCACGTTGGTGAGCTCGGAGTTGACGTGTGTCCAGATGTCGATGATCTGGTTGTATCGTTCGGTGTTGGTGATGAAGCCCATTGAGTAGTTGTTCATCACTTCTTCGACTTCTGCGTATCCTTTGGCTACGATGCCTTCTTTTTCTTCGGGAACGATTACGTCGCCGAGGTTGAATGAAAGGCCGCCCTGGAATGCCATGCGGTAGCCGAGATTCTTGATGTCGTCAAGGAATTGTGCCGAACGGGGTATGCCGCAATGTTTGATGACACGCGATATGATGTTGCGGAGGGATTTTTTTGAGAGGATTTCGTTGACGTAGCCGATTTCCTTGGGTACGTACTGGTTGACGAGCACGCGGCCGACTGATGCGTTCTTGACGAGGTGACGCACGGGGTTGCCGTCTTCGTCGATGTCGTCGACCATCACGCTTACCGGGGCGTGGAGGGTGACTTTGCCTTCGTTGTATGCTATCTGGGCTTCTTCGGGGCCGTAGAATATTGTGCCTTCGCCCTTGTCGCCTTTACGGAGCTTGGTGATGTAGTACAGACCGAGCACCATGTCTTGGGAGGGAACGGTGATTGGGGCGCCGTTGGCGGGGTTGAGGATGTTGTGTGCGCCGAGCATGAGCATCTGTGCCTCAAGGATGGCTTCGTTGCCCAGGGGAAGGTGCACGGCCATCTGGTCGCCGTCGAAGTCGGCATTGAAGGCGGTACATGCGAGTGGGTGGAGCTGGATGGCTTTGCCCTCGATCATTTTGGGCTGGAAGGCCTGGATGCCGAGGCGGTGCAGTGTCGGGGCACGGTTGAGGAGCACGGGATGGCCTTTCATCACGTATTCGAGGATGTCCCAGACGACGGGCTCTTTGCGGTCAACGATTTTCTTGGCGCTCTTGACTGTCTTGACGATGCCGCGTTCGATGAGCTTGCGGATCACGAACGGTTTGTAGAGTTCGGCTGCCATGTCTTTGGGCAGACCGCACTCATGCATCTTGAGTTCGGGGCCGACGACGATAACCGAACGGGCGGAGTAGTCGACGCGTTTGCCGAGAAGATTCTGACGGAAGCGTCCCTGCTTGCCTTTGAGTGAGTCGGAAAGGGATTTGAGGGGACGGTTGGCGTCGGATTTCACAGCGGATGATTTGCGGCTGTTATCGAGGAGTGAGTCAACGGCTTCCTGGAGCATGCGTTTCTCGTTGCGGAGAATCACGTCGGGAGCTTTGATTTCGATAAGGCGTTTGAGACGGTTGTTGCGAATGATCACACGACGGTAGAGGTCGTTGAGGTCGGAAGTGGCGAAGCGTCCGCCGTCGAGTGGCACGAGAGGACGGAGTTCGGGTGGGATGACGGGAACTACCTGCAGGATCATCCATTCGGGTTTGTTGCGTTCTCTGGATGCGCGGAATGATTCCACTACCTGGAGGCGCTTGAGGGCCTCGGTCTTGCGCTGCTGCGAGCCGTCGGTGTTGGCCTGGGCGCGGAGGCGGTAGGATAGGTCGTCGAGGTTGAGATTCTCGGGCTTCAGGAGCTCGTAGATGGCTTCGGCGCCCATCTTGGCAACGAATTTGTTGGGGTCGTTGTCGTCAAGGAGCTGATTGTCCTTGGGAAGGCGTTCGAGTATGTCGAAGTATTCCTCTTCGGAGAGGAGGTCGAGCTGTTTTAGGGGTTCTTTGCCTTCGATGCGCACGCCGCCTTCGGTATCGCCCATGATGCCGGGTTTGATCACGATGTAGCGTTCGTAGTAGATCACGGCATCGAGTTTTTTGGAGGGGAGTCCCAGGAGGTATCCTATTTTGTTGGGCAGGGAGCGGAAATACCAGATGTGAGCCACCGGTACGACGAGCTTGATGTGTCCCATGCGTTCGCGGCGCACTTTTTTCTCGGTGACTTCGACACCGCATCGGTCGCAGACGATGCCTTTGTAGCGTATGCGTTTGTATTTACCGCAATGGCATTCGTAGTCTTTGACCGGGCCGAAGATGCGCTCGCAGAAGAGGCCGTCGCGCTCGGGCTTGTACGTGCGGTAGTTGATGGTCTCGGGTTTGAGCACTTCGCCGGATGATTGGTTGAGAATCTCTTCGGGCGAAGCGAGTCCGATGGAGATTTTCGAGAATCCGGTTTTGGTTTTGTTTTCTTTTCTAAAAGCCATATATCTTAATAGAAATGTGTCGTTTGTAGATATTTTGAGGAGAGAGTGGGGGGCTGTGCATCACTGCTCGAGCTTGATGCTGAGACCGAGGCCGCGGAGCTCGTGCAGGAGCACGTTGAGTGATTCGGGGATGTTTGGCACGGGCATGGCGTCGCCTTTTACAATGGCTTCGTATGCTTTTGAGCGTCCGTTCACGTCGTCACTCTTGATGGTGAGTATTTCCTGGAGTACGTGGGATGCGCCGAATGCTTCGAGCGCCCAGACTTCCATCTCACCGAAACGCTGGCCACCGAATTGCGCCTTACCGCCCAGAGGCTGCTGGGTGATGAGTGAGTACGGGCCGATGGAGCGTGCGTGCATCTTGTCTTCGACCATGTGTCCGAGCTTGAGCATGTAGATTACGCCTACAGTGGCGGGTTGGTCGAAGCGGTCGCCTGTTCCGCCGTCGTATAGGTAGGTCTTGCCATAGCGTGGCAGACCAGCTTTGTCGGTCCAGTTGTTTAGGTCGTCGAGGGATGCTCCGTCGAAAATCGGGGTGGCGAATTTCTCGCCGAGTTCTCGGCCTGCCCACCCGAGCACGGTCTCGAAGATCTGTCCGAGGTTCATACGCGAGGGCACGCCCAGAGGGTTGAGGACGATGTCGACGGGTGTGCCGTCGGCGAGGAACGGCATGTCTTCCTGGCGGACGATACGCGACACAATACCCTTGTTGCCGTGGCGGCCGGCCATCTTGTCGCCTACGCCGATCTTGCGTTTCTTGGCGATGTATACTTTGGCGATCTGCATGATGCCTGAGGGGAGTTCGTCGCCGATTGAGATATCGAATTTGCGGCGGCGGAGCTCTGCGTCGATTTCCTTGGATTTACGCAGGAAGTTGACGATGGTCTGGCGTATGAGGTCGTTTTTATGGTTGTCGCTGGTCCACTTGCTCAGGTTGATGGTGTCGTAATTGAGTTCCTTGAGTACTGAGGCTGTGAATTTGGCTCCTTTGGGGATAACGTAGCTGCCGATGAAATCCTTGATGCCGAGTGATGTTTTTCCGGCGGTCAGATTCATGAGTTTTTCTACAAGGATATCCTTGAGGTCTGATATTTTCTTTTCGTATTCTTCGTCGAGTTTGGGCAGCTGTGCGTTGGCCGCGCGGGTTTTCTTTTTTGGAGCGCGGGAGAACAGGTTTGTGCCTATCACGACGCCTTTGAGCGATGGTGATGCCTTGAGGGAAGCGTCCTTCACATCTCCGGCTTTGTCGCCGAAGATGGCGCGGAGGAGTTTTTCCTCGGGAGTGGGGTCGGATTCGCCTTTAGGAGTGATTTTGCCGATCATGATGTCGCCGGGCACTACGTGGGCGCCGATGCGGATTATACCGCGGCTGTCGAGATCTTTGGTGGCGTCCTCGCTCACGTTGGGGATGTCGGAGGTGAGTTCTTCCATGCCGCGCTTGGTCTCGCGCACTTCCAGGGCGTATTCGTCGACGTGCACTGATGTGAGTATGTCGTCGCGCACCATGCGTTCGTTGAGCACGATTGCGTCCTCATAGTTGTAGCCCTTCCAGGGCATGAACGCTACCTTGAGGTTGCGTCCGAGGGCGAGCTCGCCGTTTTCGGTGGCATAGCCTTCGGTGAGGATGTCGCCTTTTTCGACACGCTGTCCTATCTTGCATATTGGACGGAGGTCGATTGTGGTGCTCTGGTTGGTCTTGCGGAATTTTGGTATGCGGTATTCCTTCAGCGCGGGCTCGAATGCAACGAATTCTTCTTCTTCGGTGCGGTCGTATAGCACGCGTATGACGGTTGCGTCCACATATTCTATCACACCGGGGCCTTCAGCGGTGATCTGGGTGCGGGAGTCGCGTATGAGCTGGCCTTCGATTCCTGTGCCTACGATAGGAGCTTCGGAGCGCATAAGTGGTACTGCCTGGCGCATCATGTTGGATCCCATGAGGGCGCGGTTTGCGTCGTCGTGTTCGAGGAACGGGATCAGAGATGCTGCGATGGATGCTATCTGCTGGGGCGAGACATCCATGAGCTGTACCTCTGACGGGGGTACAACTGGGAAGTCAGCTTCGAGACGTGATTTCACACGGTCGCGTATGAATGTTCCGTCGTCGTTGAGGGGCGCGTTGCCTTGGGCTATGACGTTGCCTTCCTCGATCTCGGCGGTGAGGTATACCACTTCGTCGTTGTTGAGGTTGACGCGGGAGTTCTCCACTTTGCGGTAGGGGGTCTCAATGAAGCCGAGGTCGTTGATTTTGGCGTATACGCAGAGTGAGCTGATGAGGCCGATGTTGGGGCCTTCAGGTGTTTCGATCGGGCAGAGGCGTCCGTAGTGGGTGTAGTGTACGTCGCGCACCTCGAATCCGGCGCGTTCTCTGGAGAGGCCGCCTGGGCCGAGGGCTGACATACGGCGCTTGTGTGTGATCTCGGCCAGTGGGTTGGTCTGGTCCATGAACTGAGACAGCGCGTTTGTGCCGAAGAATGTGTTGATAACGGAAGATATGGTCTTGGCGTTGATCAGGTCGATTGGCTTGAAGATTTCGTTGTCGCGTACGTTCATGCGCTCGCGGATGGTGCGCGACATGCGTGCGAGGCCTACGCCGAACTGGTTGTAAAGCTGTTCGCCTACAGTGCGTACGCGGCGGTTGCTCAGGTGGTCGATGTCGTCGACATCGGCTTTTGAGTTGATGAGCTCGATGAGGTATTTGATGATCTCGATGATGTCTTCCTTGGTGAGGACTTTTACATCCATCGAGGTGTCAAGGCCGAGCTTTTTGTTGATTCTGTAGCGGCCTACTTCGCCGAGGTCGTAGCGCTTTTCTGAGAAGAAAAGGTTGGTGATTGCCTCGCGGGCTGATGCGTCGTCCGGTGGCTCGGCGTTGCGGAGCTGTCTGTAGATATATGCGATGGCCTCCTGCTCGGTGTTGGAGGTGTCTTTCTGAAGGGTGTTGAATATGATGGAGTAATCGCTGGAGTTGTCGTCTTCCTTATGAAGGAGGATTGTGGCGACACCTGAATCCAGGATCGCGGGGATGTTTTCTTCTTTTATTATAGTCTCGCGGTCGAAGAGCACTTCGCTGCGCTCTACAGAAACGACCTCGCCGGTGTCCTCGTCGGGGAAGTCTTCGAGCCACGTTTTCACTACGCGCGCGGCGAGCTTGCGGCCGATGGCTTTTTTGAGGTTGGTCTTGTTGGCCTTGATTTCTTCGGCCAGACCGAAAATCTCAATGATGTCTTTGTCGCTTTCCAGACCGATGGCGCGAAGCAGAGTGGTGACTGGCAGCTTCTTTTTGCGGTCGATGTAAGCGTACATCACGTTGTTGATGTCGGTGGCGAATTCTATCCAGGATCCGCGGAACGGTATGATACGTGCGGAGTAGAGCTTGGTGCCGTTGGCATGAGTGCTCTGCCCGAAGAATACGCCGGGAGATCGGTGGAGCTGGGATACGATAACGCGCTCGGCGCCGTTGATGACAAAAGTGCCTTGTTTTGTCATGTAGGGGATGGGGCCGAGGTATACGTCCTGGATCACGGGTTCGAAGTCCTCGTGCTCAGGGTCGGTGCAGTATAATTTGAGTTTAGCCTTTAGCGGGACACTGTATGTGAGGCCACGCTCCAGACATTCTTCGATGGTGTAGCGGGGCGGGTCGATGTAATAGTCGATGAACTCGAGCACGAAACTGTTGCGTGTGTCGACTATGGGAAAGTTTTCGGCAAATACTTTATAAAGGCCTTCGTTGTTGCGTTTTTCCGGCGGGGTGTCCAGCTGGAGGAAGTCCTGGAACGACTTCAACTGGATTTCCAGAAAATCGGGGTAGGGGAAGGGATTTTTTACCGAAGCAAAATTTATGCGGGGTTTAACGTTGGAAACTGCCATTTACTTTATGTAACTGTTAAAGGGAGAACTCAAATTAGGTACCGCATCCGGTATGATTCAAGCAGAAAATTGTCTTTGTGAGCGGATTGGTACGCTACCGGGTATTTTCGGATAGAGACAAGGAATTACTGCAGGAGCCGGATATGGCTCCCGCAATAATCTGTATTAGGAAGTAACGCCACAAATGTATGATTATCTTTAAAATACGTAGATGACTGTTGCTTTGTTACTTAGCACAAAAAGGTTAAGAAACACTCTTTTCGAGTGCTCTTAACCCAATTACCTGAGGGACAGGTATATTATTTAAGTTCGACTTCAGCGCCAGCTTCTTCGAGATCTTTCTTGATGCCCTCAGCGTCAGCTTTGGGAAGACCTTCTTTGAGTACAGAGGGAGCGCCGTCAACCATGTCTTTGGCTTCTTTGAGGCCGAGACCGGTGAGTTCTTTAACTTTCTTTACAACAGCGAGTTTGTTGGGGCCGACTGCTTTAAGCACTACGTCGAAAGCTGATTTCTCTTCAGCCTCAGCACCGGCGGCTGCGGCGGGGCCGGCTGCAACAGCAACGGCTGCGGCGGCGGGTTCGATACCGTACTCGTCTTTGAGGATCTGAGCGAGTTCGTTTACCTCCTTAACGGTGAGGTTAACCAGTTGTTCAGCAAAAGCTTTAAGATCTGCCATTTTAGTATAATTTGTTTGATTTGTTTTTGTTAGGAAATTAATTTATGCTTCTTTCTTTGAAAGAGTTTCGAGTACGCCGTGGATGGTGTTTGCGCCAGACTGAAGGGCGGAAACGACATTCTTGGCAGGTGACTGCAGAAGAGCGACGATGTCGGCGATGAGTTCGTTTTTGCTCTTGATGGATGCAAGTGCGTCGATCTGATCGGCACCGATGTAAGCGGATTCTTCTACATAAGCAGCCTTGAGTACAGGGAGTTTGTCACCTTTCTTTACGAAGTCTTTCAGAAGTTTGGCGGGAGCATTGCCGACAGTGGTGCACATCAGGGAGGTAGATCCCTTAAGTGATCCGTAGAGTTCCGAATAGTCGCCTTCGAGGCTCTCAAGTGCTTTGTGCAGGAGAGTGTTCTTGACAACAATGAGCTTGATGTCTTTCTCGAAGCATGCGCGGCGGAGTGCGGATGTTTTCTCGGCGTTGAGACCGGCGGTCTCAACCAGGTAGAAAGCGGGGTACTGGCTAATGGTCTGAGCGATTTGCTCTATGATAAGTGCTTTATCTTCCTTTTTCATTGTAGTAGGGTGTTGGAAAGTTAGTCAATGCTCTTGACGTCAACCTTAACGCCTGGGCTCATTGTGGATGAAAGATAAATACTCTTGAGATATGTGCCTTTAGCTGTAGCGGGTTTGAGCTTGATCAGTGTGTTGATAAATTCACGGGCGTTGTCGCGCATCTGTTCGGCAGTGAATGATACCTTGCCGATAGAGGAGTGGACGATACCGTTTTTGTCAACTTTGAAGTCAATCTTGCCTTTTTTCACTTCTTCGACAGCTTTGGCTACGTCAACGGTCACAGTGCCGCTCTTGGGGTTAGGCATGAGCCCACGTGGGCCGAGGATGCGGCCGAGTGCGCCTACTTTGCCCATGACAGCCGGCTGAGTGATGATAACGTCAACGTCAGTCCAACCGCCCTTGATTTTGTCGATGTATTCGTCAAGGCCGACATAATCAGCACCGGCAGCTTTGGCAGCAGCCTCGGCATCGGGAGTGCAGAGCACGAGCACAGTGATTTTCTTGCCTGTGCCGTGAGGGAGTGTGACCACGCCACGTACCATTTGGTTGGCTTTGCGGGGGTCAACGCCCAGGCGAACGTCGATATCGAATGAAGCGTCGAATTTTGCGTAATTGACTTCTTTTACTTTTTCTGTGGCCTCTGCGAGTGTATAGGCTTTCCCGGCTTCAATCTTGGCTAAAGCTAACTTTTGATTTTTTGTAAGTTTACTCATCTTGATTGAAAATTATTAGTTATTGGCAGGGAATGCGCCTTTGACGGCGATACCCATGCTGCGGGCTGTGCCGGCAACCATTCGCATAGCAGATTCAATAGTGAAGCAGTTCAAGTCAGGCATTTTGTCTTGAGCAATAGTCTTTACCTGATCCCAGGTGATTTCGGCCACTTTCTTGCGGTTGGGCTGTGCGGAGCCGGATTTTACTTTGGCGGCTTCTTTCAGCTGTACGGCCACGGGAGGTGTCTTTACGATAAAGTCGAAACTCTTGTCGGTGTAGTATGTGATTACTACAGGGAGTACTTTACCGGCCTTGTCCTGAGTACGGGCATTGAATTGCTTGCAAAACTCCATGATATTGATTCCTTTGGAACCAAGAGCAGGACCTACAGGAGGCGAGGGGTTTGCTGCGCCGCCTTTAATCTGCAATTTAATCTGACCAGCAATTTCTTTTGCCATTTTGTAAATACTTAAATAATTAATTAAAACAGATTCTCAACTGTGTGGCTTGCTGCACACATGGAAAAATCGGGCCCGTAACAGCCGTCATTCCTCCACGTAGTCGCGTGTCACTTGCCAATTGTCGAGTTCAAGGAGTGTTTTGCGCCCGAAGACTTTTACAGCTACCTTGAGCTTCTTCTTGTCACGTACCACTTCTTCGATTTCGCCAACGAAGCCGTTGAACGGGCCTTCGTTTACTTTCACGCTTTCACCGATCATGTAGTCGATTACGGCATCGTCGACAGGCTCCTGCATCTCGTCGGCAGTGCCGAGCATGCGCAGTACGTCGGCTTCACGGAGGCGTTCGGGCTGCGAGCCTTTTTCGCGTCCGCGGAGAAAGTCGATCACATTGGTGGTATTGGTGAGCTCATGTATCACCTCGCCTGTGAGAATGGCTTCGATAAACACATAACCGGAATATAGGTTGCGTTCTTTCACAACCTTTTTCCCACCTCTTACAGTGAGTACTTTTTCCGTGGGAATAAGTACTTGGAAGAGGTAGTCGCCCAGCGTTGAGTTTTTTATCGCGCCGTCAAGGAGTTCCTTTACTTTTGCTTCTTTACCGGAAATGGCACGCAGAACGTACCATCCTTTTTTAGCGTCAGCAGGTGCCTTTTCCATTGTCTCAGTGTTTCAGATTATTGAAAACTATAGACCAGGTGCATGAAGTTGTCAACTATCACGTCCATTAAAAGGATTATCAAAGCGATAATTACGGAAGCAATCAGGACGATGATTGCTGACTTGACGAGTTGCTTTCTTGTAGGCCATGAGGTCTTGTAACGCAATTCGTCGTAAGATTCCTCGATATTGGTAATTAGTTTGAGTTTCTTCATTTTTGCTTTCTTTTGCACGGGACGAGAGACTCGAACTCCCGACACCCGGTTTTGGAGACCGGTGCTCTACCAACTGAGCTAGTCCCGTATGATAGGGGGAAATTTGAATTGCTCCGCATTTCCCCCCGGATTTTTTATATCAGCCTCTTTGGTGTGAGGTTGATGTTTCGGCTATAATTAGTCGAGGATTTCTGTGATCTGACCAGAGCCTACTGTGCGGCCACCTTCGCGGATGGCGAAGCGGAGACCCTGATCGCAGGCTACAGGGTTGATGAGTTCTACGATGATCTCAACGTGATCGCCAGGCATAACCATTTCGGTGCCTTCGGGGAGTGTGATCTCGCCAGTGACGTCAAGTGTACGGATGTAGAACTGGGGACGATAGTGGTTGTGGAAAGGAGTGTGGCGGCCACCTTCCTCTTTCTTCAGGATGTAGACAGAGGCTTTGAATTTGCTGTGGGGCTTAACAACACCGGGGTGGCAGATTACCATACCGCGTTTTACATCTTTCTTGTCGATACCACGGAGGAGAAGGCCTACGTTATCGCCGGCTTCGCCTTCGTCAAGGATCTTACGGAACATTTCCACACCTGTTACAGTGGATTTCAGAGATGCGCCAAGACCCATGATCTGTACTTCGTCGCCTACTTTTACAACGCCAGTTTCGATACGGCCTGTTGCTACAGTACCACGGCCAGTGATGGTAAATACGTCTTCAACCGGCATCAAGAAGGGTTTGTCAATGTCGCGGGGAGGCAGGGGGATCCAGTTGTCAACTGCGTCCATGAGCTCTATAACCTTTTCTTCCCATTCGGGCTCGCCGTTGAGGGCGCCGAGAGCGGAGCCACGGATAACGGGAGTGTTTTCGCCATCATATTCGTATGAGCTGAGAAGATCGCGCATATCCATCTCGACGAATTCGAGCATTTCTGCGTCGTCAACCATGTCGCATTTGTTGAGGAACACAACGATGCGGGGCACGTTCACCTGACGGGCGAGAAGGATGTGCTCGCGAGTCTGAGGCATGGCACCATCGGTAGCGGCAACTACGATGATGGCACCGTCCATCTGAGCTGCACCAGTAACCATGTTCTTAACATAGTCGGCGTGTCCAGGGCAGTCAACGTGAGCGTAGTGGCGGTTTGCGGTCTCGTATTCTACGTGAGCGGTATTGATTGTGATACCACGTTCCTTTTCTTCGGGGGCGTTGTCGATCTGATCGAATGATTTCACCTCGGAGAGACCTTTCTTTGCAAGCACAGTTGTGATGGCTGCGGTGAGGGTGGTTTTACCGTGGTCAACGTGGCCGATTGTGCCGATATTGACGTGGGGTTTGGTTCTTTCGAATTTCTCTTTTGCCATAAGATGGTTTATTTATTGTTAATGATTGTCTGTTTGAGTGTCTCTAACAAGTTGCCGCGATAGCGACAAGGCACTATCGGGGCTTTGTAGATTCATTTTTTTGAGCCGATGGCGGGATTTGAACCCGCGACCTCTTCCTTACCAAGGAAGTGCT
>X363_Desmarests_Spiny_Pocket_Mouse__coassemble_138_pt1 | contig 56822 bp, 56 predicted proteins | sample X363_Desmarests_Spiny_Pocket_Mouse__metabat2_high_PE_013 | metagenome-assembled genome bin X363_Desmarests_Spiny_Pocket_Mouse
GTCATGCGTTCTCCGAAGTCTCGTTTTTGGAGCAGGCTTATCCCGAACTCGCGTTTATATGCATATGAGAATCAGAATGGGGCCGGGGCCGGCTCCGAGTCTGTGGCCAGGAAATCGGCGCTCCCACCGGTAAGCGGAGCTGAGGAAGCACCGGCCGACATAGCGCGGCTGTTCATCTTGGATCCCACCTGCTCGGGACTGCCAGCCGGCATCTCGCCCCAGTTTTCAAAACGCGCGAATTCCGCCCGGAAGTGCATCTTCACATCCCCCACCGAGCCGCTGCGGTGTTTTGCTATTATAAATTCCGCTAGGCCGCGGATATCATGTCCTTCTGCATCCTCGCCCGAGCGGTTGTAATACTCGGGGCGGTGGATGAAGCACACTATGTCGGCATCCTGCTCTATGGCTCCCGACTCACGCAAGTCGCTAAGTTGCGGACGCTTGCCATCGGTACGGCTCTCAACAGATCGGTTGAGCTGAGACAAGGCAATGATTGGTATGTTGAGCTCCTTGGCCAACTGTTTCAGAGAGCGCGAAATCATTGACACTTCCTGTTCACGAGAGCCAAACTTCATGCCCGATGCATTCATCAGCTGCAGGTAGTCGATAATGATCATCTTGATGCCATGCTCCCTCACCAGACGGCGCGCTTTGGTACGGAGCTCGAAAATAGAGAGCGATGGAGTGTCGTCGATATACAACGGAGCTCCTGTCAGATGCTTTATGCGGGCAAAAAGTTGCTGCCACTCTATGGTGGACAGGTCACCACTCTTTATCTTGCTGCCGGAAATCTCCGCGACATTGCTTATCAGACGGTTTACCAACTGCAAATTCGACATTTCGAGCGAGAAAACAGCCAGAGGAGTGTTGAAATTAACAGCCATGTTCTTTGCCATGGAGAGCACGAAAGCCGTCTTACCCATGGCCGGACGGGCAGCGATGATGATGAGATCGGAATTCTGCCATCCAGAGGTCATCTTGTCCAACTCAACATACCCTGTTTCCAGTCCGCTCAGACCCGACGTCCGGTTCTGCGCTATCTGCATCTGGTGGATGGCATCATTGATCACAGGATCAATCTGGGTTACATCCTTTTTTACATTCCGCTGTGAAATCTCAAACAGTCTGCCCTCGGCCTCCTGCAAGAGATCATCCACATCATTGCTCTCATCGAAAGCCTTGCCCTCAATAGCCGAAGCAAAAGATATCAGCTCACGAGCCAGATACTTCTGAGCCACGATGCGGGCATGAAACTCAATGTTGGCCGCCGAAGCCACACGCGATGTAAGTTCGGCTATGAAAGCCGGTCCTCCCACCTCGTTGATGGTATCGTTGAGACGCAACTGTTCCGTAACCGTGAGCATGTCTATGGGGGCCTGGCGCGCACCGAGTATCTGTATGGCCTCGTATATCTTCTGGTTGGCCGGATCGTAGAAACTCTCAGGCTTCAGTATGTCGCACACCTGAGTGTAGGCGTCCTTCTCCAGCATCAATGCTCCGAGCACAGCCTGCTCCAGTTCGGTATCGCGGGGAGCCACGCGTCCCAGAGTGTCTGCCGCTGGCTGATGCTGCGGTTTATTGCGGCGGAAATTGTTATTTGTATTTTCTGGCATCGTAGTAGAGTTGGTTGCACTGCAAAATTACACAAAAGAGGCAGCAGTCGCAAAAAATGTTATTTAGAAGTTATATACGCCCGTTGTCGGCATATGAATAATATGAGCGGTCGGTGAATATCAGATGATCCGGTACGGCAATGTCCAACAGCCGGCACGCACCTTTGATTTTCTCAGTCAGCTGATCGTCCTGCGTGCTGGGCTGCAACGAGCCGGACGGATGATTGTGACAGAGGATAACGCTTTCTGCCAGCGATTCCACCGCCGCACGCACTATCATCTTCACATCCACCACAGTGGCCACAGTGCCTCCGCTTGATATACGCATATCCTTGATCATGAGTCCACGCCGGTTGAGCATCACAATCCAGAACTCCTCATGAGCGAGACGGTCGAAATGGTGCCGCATCACATCATAGACCAGCTGCGACGAATTCAACACGGGTCTCTCGATTTTCAGGGCATCGGCGGCCGCACGGCTGCCCAGTTCGAGCGCGGCAAGCAATGTTATTGCCTTTGCCGGGCCTATCCCCTTGTATCGGCGGCATATCTCAGGCACCGACATTGAGGTGACGAGCGACAAATGCCCTTGATTGTCGGCCAGAATATCCTCCGACAGCCTCACCACCGACTTGCCTTTTATGCCTGTGGCAAAAATCAACGCCATCAGTTCCGCCTCGCTCAGCGCCTTGAAGCCGCGGCGGAGTGCCTTTTCACGCGGACGCTCCTCCTCGGCCATATTACGTATCAGACTCTCCTCGCCCATCATTTTCCCTTTCTGATCATGATTTCCTCCTGCACATCCCGTCCTCGGCGCAGAATCATCTTTACAAAAAAAGCCTTGATGAATCCAAGTCCGTAGCCACCAAGCTGTATCACAGATGCCGGAACGGCCAACGCCGCAATCTTCAGCGATCCCGTGGCGCATAACGCAGCCACAAAAATTGCCAAAAGATATACAGCCAACGGCAGCAGCCACCACCAAGACACGAATATACCCAAAAGTATCATGACCACAGAGCCGATTACAAAAGCCGCCGGAAGCAGATGCACTATCTTGAGTGAATCCGGATACAACAGCTTGAGCGTGATTCGCGACATGCCAAATACATACACCTGACGGAAAAACTTGCGAAAATCCACGCGCCGCTTATGCCATACCTTTGCCTCGCGGATCAGGCCGATGCTGAATCCAGCCTGACGTATACGTGTGCTCATGTCTATATCTTCAGAGAACATTTCGCGGAAACCGCCTACAGCATCATACACCCTGCGCGAAAATCCCATGTTGAACGTGCGCGGGGTGAACTTCTCCAACTGCACCTTACCGCCACGGATACCGCCGGTGGTTAGGAATGATGTCATGGAATAATTGATAGCCTTCTGCACATCAGTGAATGACTCATGCGCAGCGTCAGGCCCTCCGAAACAATCAAGAGGCCGATCAGCCAGTTTCTTGGTCAGAATCTCAAAATAGTCGGGAGGTATCACACAATCCGAATCAAAAAGAATGAAATAATTGCCCCTGGCACGCTCCATCCCATAATTTCTGGCTATTGAGCGTCCTTCGTTCTCCTTGAAATAATAGGACACATCCAGACCGCGTCCGGCATATTCGCGTGCCACGTACTCACATGGCTCGGTGGAGCCATCCTCCACCAGCACCACTTCAAAATTCTTCACTGTCTGCGCCATCAGGCTCTCAAGCAGATCCTTGACCTCGTCAATACGGTTGTAGACCGGTATTATTATTGAAAATTCTGGCATATCAGGACATTCGTGATTTATAATCATCATAAGTGAACCGACGCAGATACTCCACACTGCCATCGGCGCGGCACAAAGCGATGTCGGGATGCTGTATGCCGTTGAACATCGTGGTCTTTACCGTAGTGTAGTGATTCATATCCTCAAGTGTGAGACGCTGGCCGGGCTGTAAAGGTCGCGCAAACGACCACGGGCCGCAGAAATCGCCACTCAGACATGAGTTCCCTCCCAAGCGGAAAGAACAGGAGGCAGGAGCATCATCAGCCACAGCCTCAGTGATGATCGGGCGGTATGGCATTTCAAGTGTATCCGGCATGTGGCAAGCAAAAGAAGCATCGATTATGCCGGTGGAGATTCCGTCATTTTCCACAACATCCACCACGGTGGTGAGCAGGTCGCCTGTGCGCCATGTAAACGCACTCCCCGGCTCCAGAATCACCTGCAGATGCGGATACCGTGAGCGGAACTTCTGGAGTATTTTTATCAGATGCTCTGTATCATAGCCCTGACGTGTCATCAAGTGTCCACCACCCATATTCACCCACTTCACCTGTGAGAGCAAATGGCCGAACTGCGATTCAAACGCCGTCAGCACCTTCTCCAAATCGTAAGATGTGGATTCACACAGCGCATGGAAATGCAATCCCTCAATCCCCTCGGGAAGATTGGGGACAATCTCATCGGCCGACACACCGAATCGTGATCCGGGCAGAGCCGGATTGTATATATCAGTCTCGATTACGGAGCATTTTGGATTGACACGCAACCCGGGCGACGGATGCCGCCCTGCCGCATCCCACAACCGTGCGAAGCGCTCCCACTGCGATATGGAATTAAATGTGATATGTGTGCTTCGACGCATGTATTCACCAATCGTGCCTGACGTATAGGCAGGACAATATGAATGGGCATCCCCGCCAAGTTCTTCATTTCCAAGACGCAGTTCATTTAGCGAACTTGCCGTGAAATCCCGGCAGTACTCGCTGATGATCGGGAACGTACGCCACAAGGCATTAGCTTTGAACGCCATTATGATTTTCGCTCCGCTACGCCGCGACACCTCGGATATAAGCTCGAGATTACGGCGCAACCGGTCTTCATATACCACGAAGCAGGGGGTCGGGAGTTCTGAGACTTTCATCAGCTTAGGATTTTAAATCTTGCAAATTTCAGCAGAAGTGTTTTCACCTCCACATTGTCAAATTTCACACGTATGCGCGCATCTGGCTGGGATGTGTCCACATTGAGGATCGTACCTTTGCCGAAACGGTCATGCTCTATGCACATGCCTTCGGCCACTTCGGAGGCCGTGTGTATGTCAGGACGCCTGGGTGCCGAAGCGGATGGCACTCCCCCTCTTGTGCTTGTGGCACGCTGGCCGTAACCTGATGCGACATTATTCCGGCTGCTGCCATACGTATTTGAGGAGTGAAATGATGAACGGAACCTTTCTACGGGATCCACACGGTCGGTGCCTAAAGAAGTCGCCGATACCGTATTGAGATAATCTGTGTCAATGTCACGGAGGAAACGCGATGGAGAGGCTATGTCAGTGGAGCCGTTGCGGTAGCGTGAGGTGGCATAGCTCAGCATGCAGAATCGTTTGGCACGTGTGATGGCCACATAGAGCAGACGCCGCTCCTCCTCAATAGCCTGTGGGGAATCCATCGACATGGCCGACGGGAGCAACTGTTCCTCGACACCCACGATAAATACATTGCCGAATTCAAGTCCTTTGGCTGCATGAATGGTCATGAGTGTGACTTTGTGCATTGCATCAGCATCTTCCTCATCCTGATCGGTAGCCAATGAGACCTCACCAAGGAAATCAGTCATAAATATATTTTCCGTATTTCCCTCCTGGATTTTATCGTTGACGAACTCCTGCACACCGTTCAGAAGCTCATGCAGGTTTTCCTGCTTGGAGATGCTTTCAGGTGTCGTGTCTGTGATAAGCACCGAAAGTAACCTTGATCCGGAGATGATAGCGCGCGCAAGCTCCGAGGCATCGGCACCTCGATTGTTCATGTCCACAAATCCTTGTATCAACTCAGCGAATCCGTTGAGCTTGGTCGCAGTACCTTTGTTGATAACAACATCATATGCTGCGGGATCGGACAATACTGTCCACACGCTCACCTGGCTGTCAATCGCCGCACGTGTAAGTTTTCCCACAGTAGTCTCGCCTATGCCGCGTGCCGGAGTGTTTATCACACGGCGCAGAGCCTCATCGTCATTAGGATTTATGGCCAGACGGAAATACGATATAGCATCCTTCACCTCCTTGCGCTGATAGAACGAGAGGCCACCGTATATACGGTATGGTATATTGCGTTTACGCAGAGCCTCCTCCAATATGCGGCTTTGCGCATTGGTGCGGTACAGGACTGCGAACTCATCGTAAGTGTCGGATGTCCAGGCCTGCTGCGACGCAATTCGCGTCGCCACCATGTAAGCCTCGTCGTAGTCGCTGAAGCATCTCACCACTTCCACCTTAGCGCCGGGACTGTTCATGGAGAACACCTGCTTGGGAATCTGCTCCTTATTCTTGGCGATCAGAGAGTTGGCAGCGTTGATAATATTCTGCGTCGAACGATAATTCTGTTCCAGCTTGAAAGTTTTCAACCCCGGGTATGCATTCTTCAGATTGAGAATATTCCTGATGTTGGCACCCCGGAACGAGTAAATGCTCTGGGCGTCATCGCCCACCACACAAAGGCTGCGGGTACCCTGGCATAATTGCGAAACTATCAGATGCTGGGCAAAATTGGTATCCTGATACTCATCCACCAATATATAGCGGAAAAATTCCTGGTAGTGATGAAGCACATCAGGATTGTCGCGCATGAGCACATTAGTATAGTAGAGAAGATCGTCAAAGTCCATCGCCCCAGACACATGGCATCGGTTGACATACGTGGCGTATACCTCCGCCATACGGTCACGGTGGCTGCGACGGTCAGATTCGCGTATGTCGCGGTCGGCGGCATAGGCCGACGGACCTATCAAGGCGTTTTTTGCCGTGGATATGGCATTCATCACCACATTTGGCTTGTATGCCTTATCATCGAGCCCCATATCCTTGATTATCGTCTTTATGAGCGATTTGGAATCGGCGGCATCGTAGATTGTGAAATTAGGGCTGAAACCCAGACGGTCGGCATGACGGCGAAGGATACGCGCGAAAATAGAATGGAAAGTACCCATCCACAGACGAGAGGCTATCTGCTCGCCTACGAGCGATTGTATACGTTCGCGCATCTCGCGGGCGGCCTTGTTGGTGAACGTAAGAGCCATTATGCGCCACGGCTCAAAGTCATGAGCCAGCAGGTGCACAATCTTATATGTAAGCACGCGCGTCTTGCCCGACCCAGCACCGGCTATCACCAGCTGTGGGCCGTCGCAATATTCCACTGCAGCGCGCTGCTGCGTGTTCAGACTGTCAAGATAATCCAGCTCCATCACCAGAATTTATTATGCTCAGGTGAATATTCAAATCCTCCATCGGCCAGCCGACGGGTGAGAGCCTCTTTATCAAGATGCATGTCATGGCAGAGGGCATCGAGAGACGGGTATATGTCGCGCAACTTGGTATTGATGTAGCTCATCAATATTGCAGGATCGCGCGGAAGTTCATCAATTTCCATTTCGAGTTATTTTAATGCAAATTTACGGATTAATCCCGATATTTTTCGTACTTTTGCATATTAATCCTGAAAAAACAAAAAAGCAAGACAATATGGCAGTTGAAATCAAAGGACTTACAAAGCGTAAGGACAACTACTCACAATGGTACAACGAACTGGTGGTTAAAGCCGACCTGGCCGAACAGAGCGCCGTACGCGGCTGCATGGTGATCAAGCCTTATGGCTATGCCATCTGGGAAAAGATGCAGCAGACACTTGACCGCATGTTCAAGGAGACGGGTGTGCAGAATGCATACTTTCCTCTGCTGATCCCCAAATCATTCCTTTGCCGCGAGGCAGAGCATGTAGAAGGATTCGCAAAGGAATGTGCCGTAGTGACGCATTACCGTCTGAAAAACGATCCTAATGGCAAAGGCGTGGTAGTCGACCCTGAAGCACGTCTGGAAGAAGAATTGATCGTACGCCCCACCTCAGAGACCATAATCTGGGGTACATATAAGAACTGGATCCACTCTTGGCGCGACCTGCCAATACTCTGCAACCAATGGGCCAATGTGATGCGTTGGGAAATGCGTACCCGCATGTTCCTGCGCACATCCGAGTTCCTCTGGCAGGAAGGCCACTGCGCCCATGCCACAGCCGAGGAATCGGAAGCACGTACAGTGCAGATGATCAACCTATACGCCCGCTTTGCCGAAGAATATATGGCAGTGCCTGTGGTCAAAGGCGTGAAGACCGCCAACGAACGTTTCGCCGGCGCCCTGAACACATATACCATTGAGGCTATGATGCAGGACGGCAAAGCCCTGCAGAGCGGAACATCGCACAACCTGGGACAAAACTTCGCCAAGGCCTTTGATGTGACATTTGCCAACAAGGACAACAAGCCCGAATACGTATGGGCCAACTCATGGGGCGTATCCACCCGTCTGATGGGCGCCTTGATCATGACCCACTCCGATGATAACGGCCTGGTATTGCCGCCACATCTGGCACCTATCCAGGTGGTGATCATACCTATATATAAGAACGACGAGCAACTCGGTAAGATTTCCGAAAAGGTGCATCCCATCATCGAAGAGCTCAAGAGCCTGGGTGTAAGCGTGAAGTACGACGATGCCGACAACAAGCGCCCCGGTTTCAAATTCGCCGACTACGAACTCAAAGGTGTGCCTGTGCGTCTGGCTATCGGCGCCCGCGACATCGAGGCGGGGACAGTCGAGCTCATGCGCCGCGACACTCTTGAGAAAGAGGTGCTCCCGCTCGAGGGCATCGCCGCACATATCGCCGACCTGTTGGAAAAGATACAGAAAAACATCTACGACAAAGCGCTGAAAATGCGTCAGGAGAAAACATACATATGCGACTCCTACGAAGAATTCAAGGAAAAGATCGAAGATGGCGGCTTCTTCCTCTGCCATTGGGACGGAACCACCGAAACAGAAGAACGCATCAAAGAAGAAACAAAGGCCACCATACGCTGCATTCCTCTCGACGGTGACGAGACACCCGGACGCTGCATGGTCACTGGAAAACCATCGGCACGCCGCGTGATCATTGCACGCAACTACTAATAAGCCCTGCAATGACACCACGAATAGCCATAGTAATTCCCTGCTATAACGAAGAACAGGCTCTGCCTATCTCCGCCAAGGAGATACTGCGCCTGCTCGACCGCATGACTGCCGACAGCCTGATTTCAGCAGACAGTTTCGTGCTGTGCTGCAATGACGGCAGCCGTGACCGGACCTGGCAGATCATCGAAGAATTACATATGGCCGACCGGCGGATCAAAGGCATATCGCTCGCCCATAACCGCGGACACCAGAATGTACTCCTGGCCGGGCTAATGACAGTGCGTGACATGTGTGATGCAGCCATATCCATTGATGCCGACCTACAGGACGACCCCAACGCCATTGTAGAGATGGTGAGACAGTTCCGCCAAGGCAAAGAGATAGTATTCGGAGTGCGTTCCAACCGTGACACAGACACATGGTTCAAACGCACCACTGCCCACGCTTTCTACTGGCTGCAGAAGAAAATGGGGGTGGACACCATCTATGATCACGCCGATTATAGACTGATGAGTACCCGAGCCTTGGACATGTTGAGCGAATATGACGAGAAAAACCTGTTCCTACGCGGAATTGTGCCACAACTCGGTCTCGAGCAAGGCATAGTCACGTATAAGCGGAATGAGCGTGTGGCAGGTGATTCCAAATATCCGCTCGGAAAGATGCTCAGCTTCTCCATTGACGGTATAACTTCATTTTCCGCCAGACCCATGCGCTGGATTTTCCTCACCGGACTGCTGTTTTTGGTGATTGATGTAATAGTGGCCATATGGGTGCTTGTGTCGCATTTCTTCTTCACCACCATGTCGGGCTGGGCATCGCTCATGCTCTCTGTATGGTTTCTGGGCAGTCTGATCCTGATAGCCATAGGCATCGTAGGTGAATACATCGGCAAGATATTTGTGGAAGTAAAGAACCGCCCGCTGTTTTCAATCAGAGACAAACTACTGGACTGACACATGCAGGAAAAACAAGTCACCTTAAATATTTTCGGGGCCGATGTCACCAGTCACCGGCCCTTGCCTTACGCCGACCAAGGTATACAGGCCGGCTTCCCGTCGCCAGCTCAGAATCACATGGGCGAGACCATAGATCTCAACCATGAGATAGTGAAGCACCCCGCCTCAACATTTTATGGCCGTGTGGCAGGCGATTCCATGATCGGCGAGGGTATAGCACCTGGCGATATTGTTGTCATTGACCGTTCGCTTGAGCCAATGGACGGCGACCTGGCCGTGTGCTGTCTTGATGGCGATTTCACACTCAAGCGCATACGTCTGGAATCGGGAGCTGTATGGCTTATACCGGCCAACGAGGCGTTCGACCCCATACTGGTCACTCCCGACCAAAGATTTGAAATATGGGGAGTGGTGACACATACGATTAAGAATCACCGCCGCAAACGACAGAGATAGAAAAATGTACGGGCTAATCGACTGCAACAACTTCTTCGTGTCGTGCGAACGGGTATTCGCTCCGGCTCTCAAAGACCGACCTGTGGTAGTGCTGAGCAACAACGATGGTTGCGCGGTAGCCATATCCAACGAGGCCAAACTCCTGGGCATCAAACGAGGTGTACCTATGTACCAGATCAGAGATCTGTGCGACCGGTATGACGTGGCTACGTTCTCAAGCAATTTCAGACTTTACGGCGACATGTCGTCGCGCGTGATGGCCACGCTGGCATCCATTGTACCAGAGATGGAGATATACAGCATCGATGAGGCCTTCTTCTGTCTCAACGAGACAGACCAAAACGAATACACCGCCACCGGACGCTCAATCGTAAAAAAAATCAGACGCGACACCGGAATCCCCACATCAGTGGGAATAGCACCCACACGTACGCTTGCCAAGGTGGCAGCCCGCTTTGCAAAGAAATATCCTGCGTATCATTCCGCCTGTGTGATTGACAACGAAGAACGACGACGAAAAGCCCTGGCACTCACCCCTGTGGGTGATGTATGGGGTATTGGCCGGCGTCTGAGCAAGAAACTCACTGCCGAAGGTATCTCCTCCGCTCTTGATCTGGCTGACATGACCGAAGAACAAGCCAAACACTCGTTTCACATCAATACCCTACGCACATGGAAGGAACTTAATGGTGAATCATGTGTGGACATGGAGCAAATGGATGCCGAGCAAAAACAAATGTGCGCGACGCACTCGTTCAGCAAGGCATTGCACACCTTCTCGGATCTTTCCTCTGCCGTGGCAGAATTCTGTGCCCGGATAGGCAGACGACTGCGACGAAAAAATCTGTGCGCAGTATCGCTGTCGGTATTCATTCACACCAATTTCTTCCGTACAGACATTGAGCAATACTCCAACTCGGCCCATACGCAGCTTGAAGAAGCTACAGACGATACGCTGACCATCACTTCTGCGGCCACCGAGGCTCTGCGGAAGATATTCCGTGAGGGCTACGGATACAAGAAAGCCGGCGTGGTGGTAACAGAGATTGTCTGCCGCGACCGCATGCAGCCCTCTCTCTTCTGCTCAGCCGATGAAAGACAACGCCGACACCGCCTGATGTCGGCGATAGACCTCATTAACAATTCTAATTCGACCCTTGACATGGTGCATGTGGCATCACACGCACCCATTGAAAAACTTGTGCGCCGACAACACATGTCACAGCGCTTTACCACCCGTCTTTCCGACATAATCACCATCAATTGCAATGGATAACAAGACTTTCCTGACCCGCCTCTCGCGCCGCATGGGCTGCGACACCCGCGATGCAGCCGCCATGGTGGCCGCACTGTCGGCCGTAGTGCGCGATGAATGCGGGGCACTCCACTCAATAGCGGTGCCCGGCTTCGGGACATTCACTGGCATCAAACATGAAGAGACCGTAAGCACCGACCTCACCACCGGACGCCGTTTGTTGCTGCCACCACAGATAGTGCTGTCATTCACTCCGGGATCCAAACTTAGAAAGGAGGTTGAAAATGGATGAGAACATAGTCAACTATCCTGGCCTGAAACGACTGGTAGCCACTGCCGCCGGCACGGATGTCGAACGGGCATCCGAATTCCTGCACGCCTTTTTCGACATTATAAGCCAGGAAATCGCGCATAACGAATCAATCAAAATAAAAGGCATAGGCACATTCCGACGCGCCGAGGACAGCAACGGTGCGTCCACAGTGGCATTCGTGCCTGATGTAGAGTTGGCCGACGCCATAAATTCGCCGTTCGCTTTTTTCGAAGCCGTAGAACTTTCGCCATCAGTCTCCGACGACGATCTGGCCGACATCGGACAGACATCCCAGCCCGTATCTCCTGTAGCAGAAGCTGTGGTCGATACTGACACACTACCGGAAGTACCCGTCACCGACGAGCATGATGATACTGAGGCCGAGGAAGTCGCATCTGAACCGGGAACCGAAGCGCAGGAAGAAGATCAACAACCCGCCTCCGACAAGCCTGAGGCTCAGGAAGAGGATGATGACAACCTCGGTGAGGAACAGACCGGAGACTCCGACGATCATCCGACCTTACCACCGGAAGACGAAACCAATACGGACACTGATACTGATACCGAGCCCGTATATGAGTCGAATGAAAGTAGCAGTTCTGGCTTCGGGTGGCCGTGGTTGCTTGTGACGCTCCTTATTGGGCTTATGATTGGTTTCGGCGCTGGCTACCTGTGCCACGACAACCTGGAGGCACGTCTCATCGCCCCGGAAATAGAGGAGACCGAGGAAACAGAAGCATCTGTCGAACAGACAGATTCCATAGCGGAGAGCGTCCCCGACACCATGAAACTGCAACCAGAAACGCCACCTGCACCCACCGAGGTATACGACACCATTTCCCCCACCAGATTCCTCACCACCATGGCACGCCGCCACTATGGCCAGATGGACTACTGGGTGTATATCTACATGGAGAATGCAGACAGGCTGGGCCATCCCAACCGCGCCCGTCCGGGCACGGTGGTGCGCATCCCTCCCCTCAGCAAATACGTTGAGCCTGATGACACCACCGCTCTTCAAAAAGCCCGCAGACTAAGCGCAGAGATCTACAACAAATACAATTAGCCTCACACAGCCCCGCTCACCACCGAGCGGGGCAACTTGTTGCGCGATTAAAAAACGTTAAGATTATAGACCATAAAGATTAAATATAAAATTTTAACATTCCGAATTAACTGTTTTGTTGTTATAATTGTAATTTTGTAACATAAATATGAATCTTAACAAGCCACGCGCCCAAGCGTGGCTATATGCATTAAATCTATAAATCCGATGAGTGAACAAGTCAACATCCGAGAACTTAACAGCCTTGTAGCAAGCAAGAGCGACTTCATCAACCTCATTACCCACGGCATGGACCAGACCATTGTTGGCCAGAAACATCTGGTGGAATCACTGGTGGTGTCTCTGCTGGCCAACGGCCATGTGCTTCTCGAAGGTGTGCCAGGTCTGGCAAAAACACTGGCTATAAAGACGCTGGCACAGCTTATCGATGCCAAATACAGCCGTATACAATTCACACCCGACCTGCTGCCAGCCGACGTAATCGGCACAATGATATACAGCGTGAAATCGGAGCAATTCCAAATTAAAAAAGGCCCCATCTTTGCCAACTTCGTATTGGCCGACGAAATCAACCGAGCCCCTGCCAAAGTGCAATCCGCCCTGCTTGAAGCCATGCAGGAGCGCCAAGTCACAATCGGTGAAACCACATTCCCGCTTGACGAGCCATTCCTGGTGATGGCCACACAAAACCCCATTGAGCAGGAGGGCACATACCCGCTGCCCGAGGCTCAGGTAGACCGTTTCCTAATGAAAGTGGTGATCGGATACCCCACCAAGGATGAGGAAAAGCTCATTATACGCCAAAACATCTCTCCCCGCCACGGTTCGATCCAGGCACTCCTGCGCCCCGAGGAAATAATCGAGGCACAGAAAATCGTGGAACAGATATATGTAGACGAAAAAATCGAACGCTATATAGTGGATATCGTGTTCGCCACCCGATTCCCAGCCGACTATGGTCTGAACGATCTCACCGGCATCATTGCATTCGGAGCGTCTCCGCGTGCATCCATAAGCCTGGCGCGTGCTGCGCGTGCATATGCATTCATCCACTCACGCGGATACGTGATTCCCGAGGATGTCATAGCCGTATGCCATGATGTGCTGCGCCACCGTATCGGCGTGACCTACGAAGCCGAGGCAAACAATATCACCACTGACGAAATCATCACCGGAATACTTGACAAGATACAGGTACCGTAATGGACGCCAACGAGTTGCTTCAAAAAGTCAGGAAGATTGAGATCCGGTCGCGCGGATTGTCGCAGAATATCTTCGCCGGCGAATATCATTCCGCCTTCAAAGGACGTGGAATGATGTTCTCCGAGGTGAGAGAATACCAGTTCGGCGATGATATCCGAGATATTGACTGGAACGTCACCGCGCGTCACAACCGCCCGTACGTCAAAATATACGAAGAGGAGCGCGAGCTCACCGTGATGCTCATTGTCGATGTGTCCGGGAGTCGCAATTTCGGTGCCGTTGGCGTGGAAAAACGCGATAAAATCGCTGAGATCTCCGCCACCCTCGCCTTCTCTGCCATACAGAACAACGACAAAATAGGTGCAATATTCTTCTCAGACAAAATCGAGAAATTCATACCTCCGAAAAAAGGCAAGAAACACATACTTCTGATCATACGTGAGCTCATTGACTTCAAGCCCCAGAGCCGCGGCACGGATATCGCCATGGCTGTGAAGTACTTCTCTGACGCCATCAAGCGCCGTTGCACGGCTTTCGTGATCAGCGATTTCATTGACCAGAGCGATTACAGCAGGGCAATGCAGATAGCATCAAACCGTCATGACCTGATGGCGCTCCAGGTATACGACCGTCGTGACAGCAAACTCCCCGATGTAGGTCTGATGCATGTGTGCGACTTGGAGACAGGACAGCTCAGATGGATTGACACATCATCCAAAAAAGTAAGACAGACATACGACAAGTGGTGGTATACCCGCCAGCAGTCAATGGCAGACACACTTCGCCATGCCCGCGTTGACTTCGCCACAGTGGCAACTGATGAGGATTACGTTAAGGCACTCCTCAGTCTGTTCAAAAACCGACATGCAAGATGAAAACGTCCCCACGTACATATCTGACCGCATTGCTGACCATATCAGCACTCACAGCTGCGGCTGAGACTACCCTCAAGGCAAAGGCAGACTCGGTCACACTCACCATGGGCGACCGCAGCAATGTGAATGTGGAAGTGATCACCGACCGTCCCGCAGGACATCTGATCGGACTCCCCAAGCCAGAAGAAGACTATCATGGCATGGAACTTGTGGATCAGAGCGCCGACACCACAGATCTCGGCAACGGACGCACCCAGATCACACATCATCTCACTTTCCAGGCCTTCGATCCGGCACCGGTAGTGACACTGCCCCCGTTCCGATATGTGGCCGGCACAGATACGTTCTCATCCGATATAATCACATTCAAGGTGCTTCCCGTGGAGCTCAGCCCCGAGCTCGGAGATGTAAACAATCCCGACAGCCTTACCATACACCCGTCGGAATCATTCATAGCCGTAAAATCCAAATGGTACGATTATATTCCTGATTGGTCAATCTGGGTATTGATCGGTCTCGCTGTAGTCACCCTCGGTATTGTGTTATTCCTGCTCTACAAGAAGAACGGACCGACCATTTTCACTCCACGCAAGCCCATACCTCCATATGAGTTGGCCATGCGCCGTCTGGCCGAAATTAAAAGCAAAGGTTTGATCGAACAAGGTCGCACCAAGGAATATTACACCGAGCTTACAGATACGCTGCGCAGCTATCTCGAGGGACGCTTCGGCATCTACGCCATGGAAATGACCTCAAAACAAATTCTGAGGAAACTGCGCGAGAATCAGGATACCAAACTCTCGGCCGACCAGATAGAACAAGCGCTCGAGCTCTCCGACTTCGTGAAATTCGCAGGCATGAAACCGCTGCCCGACGACAACGTGAAGACATACAACACCATATACGAATTTGTAGAATCCACCAAGCCTGCCCCGCTACCCGAGGAGGCAGATAAAGACACCCGAAAGGAGAATTAATAATGCAGTTCGCTCATCCTGAATATCTTTGGCTGCTGCTGGTGCTCATCCCGCTGGCTGTCTGGTACGTCTTCAAACAGCGCACCGCGCGGCCATCGCTGTCAATATCATCTGTCTCGGCCTTTGCCGGCATGCGTAATTCATGGAAATATTATCTGCGTCATTTCCTCTTTATACTCCGCATGGCAGCCATCGCAGCCTTGATTGTGATTCTGGCTCGTCCGCAGATCAAAGACAACTGGCGCACCACATCCACCGAAGGCACAGACATTGTCCTCGCGCTTGACGTATCATCCAGCATGCTTGCGCGGGATTTCAAACCCGACCGTCTGGAGGCTGCTAAAAAAGTCGCCGATAAATTCGTGTCGGCCCGCGAAGGCGATAATATAGGCATCGTGATTTTTGCCGGAGAAAGCCTAACCGGTATCCCTATGACCGTTGACCGTTCAATGCTTATCAATTATATCAATAGCATCAAGATGGATATCCTGCCTGACGGCACTGCGATAGGCGACGGCATTGCCACTTCGCTCAACCGCCTCAAAGAGGGCAAAGCCAAAAGCCGCAGCATAATCCTGCTCACCGACGGATCAAACAATACCGGTGTGGTAGCCCCGCTCACCGCTGCCGGTGTAGCCAAAGAGCTGGGTGTAAAGATATACACTATAGGCATCGGCACCAATGGCATGGCTCCCTCACCGGTGATGACACCGTTCGGCCTTGAATTCCAGCCGCAGAAAGTCGTGATTGATGAAGCCACCCTGCAACAGATAGCCGATGAGACCGGAGGCAAATACTTCCGCGCCACAGGCAACAAAGTCCTTGAGGACATCTTCGCTGAGATTGACCAGCTCGAAAAAACACAGATGGATGTACGCCACTTCTCACATACCGAGGACGACTACATGCTATTCGCATGGATAGTATTCGCACTCGTATGCACAGAATTCGTACTCCGCTATACTCTGCTCCGTTCCATCCCATAATTTGTGAATTATGTTCGATTTTGCATATCCCACACATCTGTATCTATTCGGGGCTGCGTTAGTAATAGCGCTGCTCTTCTGGTGGGCCTGGGCATCGCGCAAGCGCAAACTCAGAAGATTCGGCAATCCGGAAGTGCTCAAGCCATTGATGCCTGACGTGTCCCCGTACAAGCCTTGGATCAAGATCACCCTCGAGATCCTGGCTATTATATCCGTAGTCATGATTCTGGCACGTCCGCGTTTCGGAGAAAAAGAAAGCCAACAGTCGCGCATAGCTGGAATAGAGATCATGATTGCATTCGACGTATCAAATTCGATGCTTGCCTCTGCCTCCGATTCCCCTGATGGCATAAGCCGCCTGGATCGTGCCCGGTTGCTTTTGGAAAAGCTGATCGACAAGCTAAACAACGACAAGGTCGGTCTGGTAGTGTTTGCAGGCGAGGCCAAGACACAGATGCCGCTCACAACCGACTACTACACCGCCAAAATGTACCTAAGCGATCTATCGCCCAAATTGGTACAGTTTCAAGGTACATCGCTCACTGATGCCATCAACATGTCCGCCAACGCTTTCAGCCCAGACCCTAAAGTTGAAAAAGCAATAATACTGATCACCGACGCTGAGAATCATGAGGGCGACGCCATCGAAGCAGCAAAAGCAGCCGCTGAGAAAGGAATCCAAGTAGATGTCATAGGTGTCGGATCGGCAAAGGGCGCACCCATTCCTGTAAAACAGAACGGCCAGGACGATTTCCTCCGTGACCGCGACGGACAGGTGGTAATCACCACATTCGACGAAAATTCCGCAAAGCAAATAGCGCAGGCCGGTAAAGGCGTATACGTCAACGGTGCCTCGTCAAAGGCGCTCGCATCCCTTACTGACGCCCTCGACAGCATGGACAAGACCGAATTCAAACGTGTGGAATACAAAGCCGGAGCCGAGCAGTTTCCCACCTTCGCCTGGTTTGCCATCATATTCCTTATCATTGATATTTTCGTGCTCGACCGCAAAATTGGCTGGCTCGACAACATCCGATTCTTCTCTAAAAAATGAAACTTAAACATACATATATTACAGTGTGTTTTGCAATGGCAGGCATCGTAGGAGGATTCGCGCAAGCACCATCAGCCGAAACCACCACCAAAGCAGAACGCAATTACATCAGGCAGGGCAACCGGGCTTTCGAAGATGGCAACTATGTGAAAGCGCTCCAATATTACAACGACGCGCTCACGGCCTGCCCCCTGTCGGAAACGGCTCAGTATAACCGTGCCACAGCCATGGCCCGTCTCGCAAGCCCCGCCGACACTACCCACCTGAATCTACAGGAAGCCATAAAGGAATATGAACGCCTTGGTAAATCAGCTTCCAGCAAAGATATCCGCGAAAAGTCCAACTACAATCTTGGAAACATCGCTTTCAACCAGCAGGATTATAAAAAAAGCATCAAATATTATAAACGCGTGCTCCGTAGCAATCCTGCTAACATGCGTGCCCGCGAAAATCTGCGTGTCGCCCAGCTAAAACTCCCTCCCGAAGACCAGAATCAACAAAATCAGGATCAGCAGCAAGATCAGCAACAACAGCAACAGCAGCAGCAACAACAACAGCAGCAACAACAGCAAACGATGAGCGGAAGCGCAGAACAAATACTACAGACAATGCAAAACCGCGAAAACCAGACCCGGGAAAACACCAAGGATGATCCCAAACCGGTAAGAGCCCGAGGCACTGACAAACCCTGGTAAATAAGCTGTCAAACAATCTATATACGCACAATCCACAAAAATGGGATTCCTTATATGAGTAACTTACGTTTCAAAATATTTATTCTGATATCCCTTATCGGCACCATTGCATTATCGGCCGCCGATGCCGGATTGAGGCTTCAGACACCACGCCAGGTTGTAGAAGGCCGAAAATTCACTATAACCCTGCGCTTATCCAACGCCGAGGCGAATCCTCCGCAAGCGCCTACGCTCCATGGATGTAAATTTGTCTACGGCCCATCCACATCCACGATGTCATCCACCCAGATTATCAATGGACAGATGTCATCATCGACATCCATCGACTATACATACACTTACCTGGCAGAAAAAGCCGGTGAAGTATCCGTGCCAGCCATAACCATCAATGCAGCCGGAAAGAAACTCACCTCCAACAGTGCCAGATTCACCATCCTGCCACCCGACAAAAATGCCGGAAGCGCCGACAATGTCGCGGTTGACGATGTATCCACACACACACCGCGCAAAATCTCTTCAGATGACATGTTTGTGCGCATATCGCTCAGCAAATCATCAGTATACGAGCAGGAAGCGCTCATAGCCACGGTCAAGGTCTATACCAAATATAATATATCGAGTTTCCGGGCCACCACACAGCCCACATTCGAGGGATTCCTTTCGGAGGAACTTGATGTGCCTGGCACACCTGAGCAAGAGCATTACAATGGTCAGAACTATACCACCGCAGTACTGAAACGCTGCATACTGTATCCCCAGAAGGCAGGCAAACTTACCGTCACATCCGGCAAGTTCGAAGTCACAATCGTGCAGTACGAAGTGGTGAGCAACGGTTTCTTCCAGACGCGCCGCCCAGTAGAGCAGCAGGTTGTGACCCAGTCAAACAATGCCTCTGTGAATGTCCGTCCGTTGCCTGAACCACGTCCGGCGTCATTCAATGGTGCAGTGGGGGCATTCGATGCCACAGTAAGTCTCTCCCCCTTGGAACTTCGCACAAATGAAGCCTCGACGCTCACATATACTATCACAGGCACCGGCAATATCAAATATCTCAAAGCTCCCGAACTTCAGATTCCTGCCGGCATAGACCAGTTCACCCCCAAGACCGATATAAACGCATCGTACACCGGAGGAAACACCACCGGGACCTACGCAGTGACCTATACACTTGTACCGCAAGAGCCAGGGACATTCGACATCCCCCCCATGGAATTCTGCTATTTCAATCCGCAGACATCCGAATATAAGACAGTCCCACTGAAAGGCTTTGAGATGAAAGTGGCTCAAGGATCCAATACATCAGTGGTTTCCGAACAAAACGTTATCAGCAAGGGTATCACCGACATCCTGCACATCAAATCGTCAGATCCATCGGCTCAGATCCCCTACCCTCGTTTCGTCTTTCATTCGGCACTCTATTGGATGGCATTCGCAGCCATGGCCATCATTCTTATCGTGATCATTCTGATATACCGCCGCAATGTGAAGCTGAATGCAGATGTACGCGGCCGCAAGATAGCCCGCGCCGGACGTGTGGCGGCAAAACGCCTTAAAGCTGCCCGCCAGGCAATGAGCAGCCATAACTCTGAAAAGTTCTATCAAGAGATAAACAGTGCGCTATGGGGATATATGAGTGACAAACTCGGCATACCCGCATCCCAACTCGTACGCGACAACATAGCCGAGCGTCTGACAGAATTCGGTGTGTCATCCGATGCCACAGGCAGCATAATTTCTGTGCTCGACGAATGTGAAATGGCCCGCTTCACCCCCATGGGATCCGACACAGAGATGTCCGCCGTATACGACCGCACTACCGCCGCAATCAATAGTATTGAAGATATTAAAAAATGAAACGATTCCTGCTCACCATACTCGCGGCCGTCGCAGCAATATTAACAAACGCTGCCCCACTTGCCGTGCAGGCCGATTCCGCATACAACCGCGAAGATTTCAAATCGGCCATCCGCCTGTACCATCAGGCCATCAACTCCAATGGTGTCTCGCCCGAGATCCTGTACAATCTTGGCAACGCATATTACCGCACCGGCAATCTCGGACGTGCTGTAATATATTACAATCGCGCGTTGCGCCTTGATCCGTCAATGACCGACGCACGCGCCAACCTGGATTTCGTGAATACACGCATTCTTGACAAACCCGAGGACGACAGCACATTCCTGGGCAATCTCCACCGCGACATATCTTCATGGGTCAGCCCCGATTCATGGGCCTGGATTGCTTTCACCCTATTTGTGATTCTACTTGGATGTTTGGCGTTGTACATATTCTCAGGACGCATAGCCCTGCGCAAAACTGGCTTTTTCGGAGGCATAGTTTTTCTTGCCATGTGGATCTACGCCATGGTGATAGCGTCGCAGACAGCCTCAGCATATTATTCACATGACGCCGCGGTGGTGATCGTACCCACCGCCAATATGGGTACCTCTCCAGGTGCCACAGGAAATAAAGATGCCAAAATAATCCCCATACACGAAGGCACGAAAGTGGAAATCATTGATTCCATGGCTATACCGGGGGATGTTGCGGCTCCGTTGTGGTACGATGTGAAGATCAACAACTCCACCCGCGCCTGGGTACGCGCCGTTGATGTGGAACGAATCTGAATCTCTGGTCATAATTAACACGCGGAATTTACCCAAAAGGCACCACAAGGCGATACAAACCAGCATGGTCAGTGAAAAAATATATTATAAACTAATTTCAAAGAGTTGATTACCTCTATTTATGTTATAAAACATTTTATTTTTTCCGCCCATTGCTTGCATTTCTCCGTGGGATAGTTTAATTTTACAACGGATTTAAATCCAAACACCTGACAATTTAACATCAAAAAGATACCTATTATGAGCAAGACAATCAGTTTCAACGAATTGCGTCGTCTCAAAGACAGCCTTCCCGACGGATCAATGCACCGTATCGCAGACAAACTCAATATCACCGTACAAACTGTCCGCAATTATTTCGGCGGCAGCAATTATGATTTCGGAAGAAACTGTGGCGTTCATATTGAGCCAGGGCCTGATGGAGGCATCGTTGTGCTTGACGATTCGACGATCTACGATATGGCAGTCGAAATCTTGAAGGAGAATGACGAAAAGGGCGAATAATCATCTCCCTCCCATCCCCCCTAAGTAACCTAAAAAATAAACGCCGCCACTCTTGCGCGGCGTTTGTTTTTACCAACCAGCAACCAACGGTCCAAAAACAACAACTAAAAAAACACACCCAATGTCAGACAGATTCATTACCGTAGCAATACATACCTACGACAAAGCCATCTCCCTGCGCAACCTCCTCGAAAGTGAGGGCATAGAAGTTGAATTCAGGAATGTCAACATCGAACATCCCGTGATTGCATCGGGTGTGCGCGTACGCATCCGTGAAAATGATTTGCCTCTGGCGCTTAGGATCATCGAAAACCGCGAGATATTCTCCGTCCCCACACCTGTGGCCGGACGTCAGGCCGATCCCACAAAGCCCATCCTCGTCCCCGTGGATTTCAGTGAGCACTCGCTCCTCGCACTTAAAGCCGCATTCCATCTGGCTCACCGGCACGACACCACGATAGAATTGCTACACACTTACATCGACCCTTATGTGGCCGGCAACATGCAGCTTACCGACAGCCTCACTTATGAGATAGCCGATGCCGAGACACGCCAGCAAGTGGAAAAGACTGCCCTCACACAGATGGATCACTTTACCCGCTCGATACGCGACATGATCAAATCCGGCGAGATACCTCCGGTGAAATTCACAACCAACGTTGTCGAGGGTGTCCCCGAGGATGCCATCACCGAATATGCCAAATCACATAACCCATTCATGATCGTGATGGGCACCCGCGGCTCCGGACGCAAAGAGCGCGAACTCATCGGCAGTGTCACAGCCGAAGTCCTTGACAAATGCCGATTCACAGTCCTCGCCATTCCGGAATGTTTCAATCCCTCTGCGGCAGGATATTCAATAAAACACATCCTTTTCTTCAGCAACATAGATCAGGAGGACATACTGGCCATGGACACCCTGTACCGAATCCTTCCTGCCACAAAGGCGTGCGTCACCATTGCCAGTGTCCCCGGCAAGAAACGACCCTTTGAACGCAATCCCAAAGACGGCCTCAAGGCCCTGCAGGACTATTGCGTGCGCAATTTCAAAAACTTCTCTTTCGAGACCGAGAATCTCAGCCTCGACAACATCATCAACGAATACACTGCCATAGAAGCGCATCAAAAGATTGACCTGATTGTTGTCCCAAACAAAAAGAAAAACATATTCTCGCGCCTGTTCAATCCATCACTCGCGCACCGCATACTATTCTCTACCGACATCCCTATGCTTGTAATCCCCGTATGAAAAGACTCCTTTCAGCCATACTTTTGCTTACCGCAGTATTGTGTCACGCCTCTGACGACCCTGTGAACAGCCGCACAGTCTACCGCACATCAGGTTACAATAAAGCGTCGCTTTTTACCGTGATATCCAAAAAAAATCAGACCCTCTCTGTCTACGCGCCCATCAGCGGCGATACAGTGCTGATTGCCCGATATCCTGCGTGCCTCAGCCGCAACAAAGGCCAGAAACAACGCCCTGGCGACCACCGGACGCCCGAATCAGCACCCGGCAGACCATTCCGAATCACACAGATCGTGGACGCATCAAAATGGAAGCACGATTTCGGTGATGGACGCGGATCCATACTCTCATACGGACATTGGTTTCTGCGCCTCAGCACCCCTCCGCACAAAGGCATAGGCATCCATGGCAGCACCAATAATGAGCACACCGTGCCCGGACGCGACAGCGAGGGCTGCATACGTCTGCTGGATGCCGACATAATACATTTCAAGGAGAACTACGCGCGCCTCCAAATGCCAGTGATCATCAAAACCGAAACACAGGGGGCACTTTCATTCGAAAAATGATCATCGCGCCTTGGCGCCTATCATACCTCTAGGAGTAATGCCGAAAAAAGTCTTGAACAAGTGATTGAAATGTGAAACCGTCTCGAAGCCGCATCTGTATGCTATGTTCGAGATTGATTCCACGGGTTCTGTCTCTATGATGTGTTTTGCCTGCTTGAGACGATACTCGTTCAAATATGACACGAACGTCTTGCCCGTAGATTTTCTGAAGAACGTGCTGAACGACGAAGCATTTATCCCAAGATGGCTGCTGATTTCCTTGATTGAGAATTTCCTGGCATAATTACACGCCACATATATCTCGATCTGCCGCAACCTGCGCTCCTTCAGATCCGGCTCGTCCCGGTACGCTATGCATCGGCTTTTCGACAATCCAAGGCTTACCGTCTCCAACAGCTCAATCAGCACCGGAATCTGCCTTTCCACCCGCTTTCCACGCATTTCCATAAGCAGACAGCGGATTCTTTCCGAATCATCCGCATCAAAGCCCACCGCATGGTCAAGTCCTCTGATTTCGCTCATCATTAGCGACAGGCTTGGAAATATATTGGTCAACTTTAAAATAAGTTCTGTCGTAAACATCAGTGTCATACTCTCCACGCAGCCCTCAGCATTAGTCCCGCTATCCGAGAAATACCACACATGTCTGAAACCGGGAGGTATCAGCACCAGATCCCCCGATGCGAACTCCGAGACATCTGCGCCGATTATCCTTTTGCCCGCGCCACATACCACTGCCGACAACTCCCAAGTAGGCTGCGAATGCAACCCCAACTGGGCATCCGGTGGCACCACAACATAATGAAACACGAAATTATCTTTCATGATACAAAAATAATACAATAATTTCACACAATTCTACAAATCCGACAATTTCGTACGCGCTAATTTTGCACCAGACTTAGAGGGTGTTTAAAAAGAAATGTGAAAAGAGAAGTGGTGTGATATTTAGATAATTTCTTATAACAGAGGAGGGAGCGTAGCGAGCTACGTGACCGACGGATTAGAAGAAATTAGCAAAGAACACGCCATCGGAAGCAATCCTGTTAAGCAACCTCAAATAAAAAGTAAATCGGAATGAATATGAAAAATGATACGTCCTGCATCTGCCGGGCATCTTCCGGCCTTCGGCTCAGTCACATAGCTCGCTATGCTCGTTCGCCTCAAGACAAAATCTGCTCCGGCATCCGCAGCTTATCTTTTCACATTTATTTTTAAACAACCTCTTAATTATAATATCATGGCATATCTGGCATCAAAACCGAGATATGAGATTCTCGACGGGCTGCGAGGCGTAGCCGCGATGATTGTGGTGGCCTTTCATCTGTTCGAGACATATTCTCCGGGACCTTCTGAACAAATTCTGAATCACGGCTATCTCGCCGTAGACTTTTTCTTCGTACTTTCCGGATACGTGGTGGGCTACGCATACGACGACCGTTTCAACAAAATGGGTACATGGGGATTCTTCAAACGCCGCCTCATCCGTCTTCAGCCTATGGTAGTGATTGGCACTCTCATCGGAGCATGTCTTTTCTATTTCGGAGACGCACCGGTGTTTCAGCTCGTATCAGAGACATCCGTATCGAAACTCCTTTTGGTGACGCTCATGGGATGCCTGATGATACCGCTCCTGCCATGGTGGGACATCCGGGGCTGGCAGGAAATCAATCCTGTCAACGGCGCGCAATGGTCACTCATGTGGGAATATATCGGCAACATCCTTTACGCCATATTCATAAGACGGATGTCTGACCTATGGCTGGCAGTATTCGTAGCCCTTTCTGCATTACTTACTATAGACCTGGCCATGAACATCGACTTCACCGGGCTGCTTGTAGAACGCCACTGGGCCCAGTACACCGTAATTGGCGGATTCGGCCTCACGCCCGACCAACTGTATATCGGAGCAGCACGCCTCCTCTACCCATTCTTTATGGGACTTCTCCTATCCCGACTGGGATGGAAAGTCAATGTCAGAGGCGGATTCTGGTGGTGCTCGCTCATCGTGGCCACAATTCTTGTATGGCCATGCCTCGGAAAAGGCGAGTTCGGATGGATCAATGGCCTGTACTGCACCATAGCCATACTCGCCCTCTTTCCGCTGGTCGTAATCATGGGCGCAGGAAGCGAAACTACCGATGCCCGCACCACAGCCTGGTGCAAATGGCTCGGCGCCATAAGCTACCCCCTTTACATCACGCACTATCCATGGATATATATTCAGATGAAATGGGCCGCCGACCATAAGGATCTTCCTGCCAGTATCCACATCGCGGTAGCAGCCAGCATATTCCTCCTCACAGTCGGTATTGCGTGGGCGTGCCTCAGACTTTACGACGAGCCAGTGCGCGAATGGCTGAAAAACCGCTTTCTCATCCGTAAAACCAAATAATTACATAAAATGATTATCGATCACGTTGCTATCTACACCAATGACCTGGAAAGCATGCGCGCTTTCTATATTGAATATTTCGAAGGACAATCCAGCTCAATGTACCACAACCCCTCCACCGGTTTCAGCAGCTACTTCATCTCTTTCAGCTCCGGTGCACGCCTCGAACTGATGTCAAGTCCCAGAATGGTGGATGCCGACACATCATTATTCAGAAAGGGAATTGTGCACCTGTCGTTCAAAGTTGGATCTGTCAAAAATGTCAACGAACTCACAGCCCGCCTGCATGGCGACGGATACAATGTGGCGAGCGCACCACGCACCACCGGCGACGGATATTACGAGAGCTGCATCCTTGACCCAGAGGGCAACCCGATAGAAATCACCGCCTGAGACATTTCCTCTGAATTTTACCATGAATGCATTTCCCGCATTTTTTTAGAAAAAAATCAAAAAAAAATTGGCTAACCAGCGGAAAATGTGTATCTTTGCACTCGATTTGGTAATCTCTGGAGTGACATGCAGCGCTCCATATTGCCCCTAACGCATTAACTAACAATTATTTTATACGAAAATGGATTTGATTAAAATTGCCGAACAAGCATTTGAATGCGGCAAACAACATCCCGACTTCGGCCCCGGCGACACCATCACAGTGGCTTATCGCATCAAGGAGGGCAACAAAGAGCGTATCCAGCAATACAAAGGCGTTGTGATCCGCATCTCAGGCGAAGGTAACAAAAAGCGTTTCACCGTACGCAAAATGAGCGACAACATCGGCGTGGAGCGTATCTTCCCAATCGAGTCTCCTTTTATCGACTCTATCACAGTGAACAAATACGGCCGTGTACGTCGTGCCAAACTTTACTACCTGCGTGCCCTCACCGGCAAGAAAGCTCGTATCAAAGAGCGTCGCATGCCTAACGCCGCAAAGTAAAAAAATCACTTATTCAATTAACTGATTTAATACAGAACTAAAATGAAACGTACATACCAGCCCCATAATCGCAAGAGAGTCAACAAACATGGCTTCCGCGAAAGAATGTCCACTCCCGAAGGTCGCAAAGTGCTCTCACGCCGTCGTGCCAAAGGCCGTAAGCGTCTTACCGTTTCCGAATCCATCGGCTCCAAATAAGTTATACCCCACATTTCCATATAAAAAACTCCGGACGGCTTTATGCTCTCCGGAGTTTTTCTCTCTCTTATGACAACTGACCTGCACACACTCCTTGCATCACGCCCCATCCTGCTCGACGGAGCCACCGGCACCATGCTCGCGCCCGGAACACCACCGGACCACAGCTCCGTAGTCAATCTTCACCGGGAGTATCTCCTGTCAGGGGCCGATATAATCAAGACCCACACGTTCTGCGCGCAATATATCTCCCACCCCGACACTGCATTCGAAACCAACCAGGCCGCGGCACACGCAGCACGCGCCTGCGCCGACACATTCTCCACACCCGCGCGCCCGCGCTTTGTGGCTGGCAGCGTGGGTCCTACATCCATATCCCTTTCTGCCAATGCTGATGCCACCCCTATCCTAACCAAAGCCTACTACCATCAGATCCGCGGACTAATCCGCGGGGGCGCCGATATAATCCTGATCGAGACCATCACTGATCCACTGAATGCCAAGGCCGCAATCTCCGCATTCCACACAGCGGCAGACGCCGAAGAGCTACAGCCTCACCTCATGCTATCTTTCACCATCTGCGGATGCGACACCAGACTGTCTTCCGGACACACCCTGCGACAAGCGCTTGAGATCATCGCCCCCACATACAACATCCTATCGCTGGGGACAAACTGCTCATCCCGAATCGAATACGATATCCAAGGCCTCAGATATCTATCCACCGCCGCCGACACATACCGCAGCATATGCCCGAATGCAGGAATGCCGCTCACAAATGGCACATACCCTGTCTCCCCTGTAGAATTCGCCATGGACCTGTGTGATGTAATCCACACGGGTCTCGCACAAATCATTGGCGGCTGCTGCGGCACCACTCCCGCACACATAAAAGCCCTGCGCAACCTTATGGACGGTTCGGGCACGCCAAATATTTTATGAAAATATTTGCAATTGTATCATTTTAATTATTAACTTCGCAGCGGAAACAAAATATCATAAATATATACTTCATGATTTTTAATTTTCGTATAGTATCAGATGAAGTCACAAACTTCAAACGTGAAATAAAAATAGATGGCACAGCCACTTTCCTTGATCTGAAAAACGCAATCTGCGATTGTGTCGGATACGACAAAAACCAGATGTGCTCCTTCTTCATATGCTCCGACGATTGGGAAAAACAAAAAGAAATCACCCTGGAGGATATGGACACGGATTCCGATCAGGACGTATGGCTAATGGACGAATGCGTCCTGGCCGATTACCTTGACGACGAAGGCCAGAAACTCCTGTTTGTGTTCGATTACATGACTGACCGAGCCTTGTTCATGGAACTCCGTGAGATCATCACAGGCCAGACGCTGAAAGATCCCGTGTGCACCCTGTCGCTCGGCACAGCACCATCCCAGAATGTGGACATTGATGAATTCACTTCACAGATCGACACAAAAGCCGCCGCCGCTGCCTCAGCCGACATTGACGAACTCGACGAGAATTTCTACGGCTCGGACGAATATAATCCCGACGAATTCGATACCGAAGGATTTGACGAAATGAATTTTGACCAAATGTAAACCCAATATAACTGATTTATGCCAACCAAACCGTTCAAATACCAGCCCATGTTCCCTCTTGGCCCCGACACCACTGAATATTACCATCTCACATCCGATTATGTGAAAGTGGAGAACTGGGGTGGCCACGAATTCCTCGTAGTAGATCCGGAAGCACTCACTGTCCTCGCCCGTCAGTGCACTCACGACAACGCTTTCATGCTCCGCCGCGAACACAATGCCATGGTAGCAAAAATACTGGCCGACCCTGAAGCCAGCGACAATGATAAATTCGTGGCCCTCACCATGCTGCGCAATGCTGAAGTGGCTGCAAAAGGCCAGCTGCCATTCTGCCAGGACACAGGCACAGCCATCGTACATGGCGAAAAAGGACAGCGCGTATTCACCGGCTGCGACGACGAAGAAAAGCTCTCCAAAGGCGTTTACCTCACCTACACCACCGACAATCTCCGCTACTCCCAGAATGCGCCTCTGAATATGTACGACGAGGTGAACACCGGATGCAACCTCCCCGCACAGATCGACATTCATGCCACTGAGGGAGATGAATACCACTTCCTGTTCGTAGCCAAAGGCGGCGGCTCTGCCAACAAGACATACCTGTATCAGGAGACAAAAGCCCTGATCAACCCCAAGACACTGATCCCATTCCTGGTGGAGAAAATGAAATCACTCGGCACAGCCGCATGTCCGCCATACCACATTGCATTTGTGATCGGTGGCACATCCGCCGAGATGAATCTCGCCACTGTCAAAAAAGCCTCAGTAAAATATTACGACAATCTCCCAACTGAAGGCAACGAACTTGGACATGCCTTCCGCGACATCGAACTTGAAAAACAGCTCAAGATCGAAGCCGAACGCATCGGACTTGGAGCCCAGTTCGGAGGCAAATATTTCGCCCATGACATCCGCGTGATCCGTCTCCCCCGCCACGGCGCATCCTGTCCGGTAGGCCTTGGCGTAAGCTGCTCCGCCGACCGCAATATCAAGGCCAAGATCAACCGCGACGGTCTATGGATTGAAAAACTGGATGCCAATCCCGGCGAACTCATCCCCGAAGAATACCGCAAAGCCGGCGAAGGCCAGGTAGTGAAAATCGACCTCAACCGCCCAATGCCTGAGATTCTGGCCGAGCTTACCAAATATCCCGTATCCACCCGCCTGTCGCTCAACGGCACCATCATCGTAGGCCGCGACATCGCTCACGCCAAGATCAAAGAGCGTCTTGACAACGGCGAGCCCATGCCACAGTACCTCAAAGATCACCCCATCTACTATGCAGGCCCCGCCAAGACCCCCGCAGGCATGCCATCAGGATCCTTCGGTCCCACAACAGCCGGACGCATGGATCCCTACGTAGATCAGTTCCAGGCTGCCGGAGGCTCCATGGTAATGATTGCCAAAGGCAACCGCTCCAAGCAAGTGACCGATGCCTGCCACAAGCATGGCGGCTTCTATCTGGGATCCATAGGTGGCCCCGCTGCCGTCCTCGCTCAGAACTCCATCAAGAATGTGGAGCTCCTGGAATATCCCGAACTCGGCATGGAAGCCATCTGGAAAATTGATGTCGAAGACTTCCCCGCATTCATACTCGTGGATGACAAAGGCAACGATTTCTTCACCCAGATTTCCGAAAAATGTAAATCCTGCGGCCTCGCCAAATAAGCCGTAACCGCATACTAAAAAATACCGCCGGAAGCCCAAAGCCTCCGGCGGTATTCTTTGTCCGTTAAGTCAGATATTTATCCTGTCGGCGGATGTCACGGCGCGTAGCTGCCGGCACGGCACGCCTGCGGCCAATGTATTTGGAGGCACATCTTTTGTCACCACGCTGCCGGCTCCTATCACCGCACCATCACCAATGGTCACGCCTGGAAGCACCGTCACGTTGGCGGCAATCCACACATCGTTACCGATGGTGATGGGTCGCGCCTGCATAATCCCTGCATTCCGCTGGTCAGGCATGAGCGCGTGGGTGATTGTGATAAGCGAGCAGTTCGGGCCAATCATGACATTGTCGCCGATGCGCACGTCGGCTTCGTCAAGGATGCTGAGATTGAAATTCCCGATGAAATTCTCGCCCAGATGGATATTGAAACCAAAATCGCACCTGAACGGAGAATGTATCACAAAATCGCCTTTTACTGAGCCTAAAAGTCTGCGCAGAGCCGTCCTGCGCAACTCCACATCCGACGGGCGCATATTGTTTATCTCAAAGCACGCATCCGCACACTTTTGTAGCGCCGCCGACACGTCGGGACAGTCGGAAGCGCCCCCATAGAGCCATTCCCTGCCTCTGAGCCTGTCAAAAATACTATCCTTTTCCATCATTTACTATCTGATTCATGTTTGCGCCACTGCCTGAGGACATCACAGCGGGACATCTCCACAGTCTGCGCGGCAGGATTTGCCTTCAACATATCATTAAGCGCGGCGAGTGCTGAATATTGTTTAGATCCGGTATTCACAGTAACTATTGTCTTGAAACCCGGACTGGTCCAGTCTGTGGTCTCAGTCATCCAACGGTCAGGCGCTACATACACCAGGCCGAAGAGCGCCTCGGCCCTCACTTTTGGATCGGCCGACCGTGCGCACTGCCTGAGCAGACTAATGGACATACCGGCAAGCTCAGTATCCAGCACCGGAGGCTCCTCATATTTTGTGAATCCATATTGCGACAGATACCAGCACTGGCCGAATCGTGAAGCCTGATACATGGCCGCGGCCTGAGCCAGCGCCAACTTATCCTTTTCTGCACCCTTTGCCTTTTCTGCCTCAGTCTCAAGCCGGAGCATGTCGCGGCAAAAATCCACCTTTGCATTGCGTTTCAGATGCTGGAGCTTGGATGTCTCCTCATAATCGCTGTCGCCTACAGTCTGGAATCCATACCAGGCCGGTATATTATAGTCACGGCGGGCTGCATAGAACGCTATCGGTTGCGCGTCCAGGTATTCCTGACTCACTTTCTGCAGATACGGCAGAGCCTCAGCCCATCTGCCCTCCTGCAGATATTTCGTGCCAAGAATGTCGTTCTTGAAATCCTCAGTCAGTTCTATCTTGGATGCGGCATATGCCACCAAAGGATCATCGCCGGGATTTGCAAGTGTGGCATACAGAGCCTCGATCTCCCTGGAGCTATGGGGATATATGTCAGCGGTCATGACATTCACCGCATACCTTTTGTCTGCGGCCACATAGTCGCGGCACAGTGACACCAGATTGGCCATCCCGGTATCACCCTGCGCTTCATAATTTTTCGCGAGCCCGAGATTGAGTATCCTGTCGCGGGCATCCTTCGGAGCATCACTGCCACCTTTGGCAATCTCGCTGTCAAGCCATCGCAGCTCGTTGGTAATTAACTGCTTAAATTCAGGCGAGGCTATGTCATGGGTTGAGGTCGATATAAGCATACGCACACGCCTGGCCATATCTCTGGTATCTGAATCCCCGGCCATAACCATAGCCCGGTCAATCATGCTGCCGGCCTGCCGGTATTCGCCGATATAATAGGAGCACAAAGCCGATGCGGTCTCCCACATGCACGGATTGGCAGTATCCTTGTCATTGGCCACGTCGTCGGCAAATTTTATGAACTCCTTTATTTCACCCATATAATCCTTATCAATCCTGGCATAGGCATCCCCGCTTATCATTTCCCAATAATTCGCCAAGTCACTGTTCATGCTCTGTTCACGCTCATGGGCCTCAATCCGGGCATGGAGATTGTCATAATACATATCCACCACATCCTGGATAGTGTTGACATACCGCTCAAGCAGGTACTTAAGCACCGGCGCATCATGATATATATTATAAAGATACTTGATTCCGGCAAGATTGGTATACTTGCGCGCGCTCCACAGCAGACTCTGTCTGTCGTTCTGAGCGGCATACACATTCCACGCATCTACTTTTCTGCCTGTATGCAGCAATGCATTGGCGTAGATATTGCGCATCATTTCCTTAACATAACCGGCGGGCGCATCCTTGCCTTTATCCTCCCATGCCTTGACATTGGCGGCATAATTTCCACGCAGCATATTGGCTCGCATCTCAAGCAGCAACCAGCGGTCGGACAACGCTCCGGACCGGTGCCGCCCACATTCTGCAAGAATCCCGTCAAGTGTACGTTTGCGCTTGGCCAGATCTTCTGCCGAGGGATATTCCCAGCTGTCGGACGATACACTTTCTGATAGTGCGATGTATTTTCCTAACGCATCCAGATACCCAAGCATTTGTGTGTCGCTCTTCTTTGAAGCGGCCTCCTTCACATCTTCAAGATTAAACCAAAACATAGGCTGCTCCGGCTTGCAATAGGAATTCCAGTATTTCAGATTCTCAATCTGGAAATAATCGCTGAACGTAGGCGTATCGTACTCATACATATACCATCGCTCCGGAGCTGTCCATGCACATGCCATCGCGCCCTGCACACACAGCCACAGCACATTAATTATAAAAATCCTCAAAACGCTCACTTTCATATCGTCGTATGTTATAGTTGTTTAAATCAAATAGAATTATCTCAGCCGCACAATCCGGCCTCCGCATCTCTATGGCACGACGGCAAACAAGGATATCATCGGCGGCCGGCTCACGCACCACCAGGGTATCCGACCGCAATACCGGCACGTCGGATGCATCATGCACTATATCAACAAACTTTCCGTTGCGGAAAAGCAACTCCCATCTGTATATCGGGTAAGCCGACGCCAACGGCAGCGGATAGTCCCGGATATATTTCAGATACGGCTCCACATCCTGTATGTCCAATATAGGTTTCTCCTTTCCGAGGTCTCGCATGTCTCCGGTATTATATACCATAAGCACACCTTTGTCAGCGGGTGGCGGGGTGTCGGAAAGCTGGTGCAGACGTATGGTGGACGATAATGTGATACCTTCGGCCGCGGTCATTTCCTTCAGAATGCGCATGAAATCATAAAACCGACCCCGGGTTGACACAGTCCAGTCACAGTCAATCTGCACTTCCCTCACCTGCCCCATGCCATGGGTCCCGCTCATCTGCCTTACACGCCTCATCACCAATTCGGCCAACCGGTGGCGATCCGTGTCCAAGGCATCAGGGAGCACAAACACCACAGGCACAATCTCCAAGCCTGGCATATCAGGCACACTGTCTATACGTATTGTCGCGTTCGGGTGCGGGAATCCTCCTGAAGCATCAGCCACTACATCAAAATACCTCACATACATCCTTTTGATGCCGTGCTCCCTGATAAAGTCCCTTTTCAAGGAATCAATGTCAAAAGTCGTGTTCCAGTAGTACACCGACCGCACAGGCTCCACCCTATCCGTGCCGCCACATGACGCCATGATCACGGCGAGAATTATCGCTACTGTATATTTCAAAATCTTACTATCCATATCTAATACAAATTTAGAGATTCGGACGCGGAAAATGTATATTCTTTAGGATTTATTAACTTTGCACTGCCGTGGGTTGGCACAGGCTGATACGTATATTTGCAACAGAAAACATCAAAACTCAAAAAAAATTGTCTTATGAAAAATCAAATCCGTGTGTCCGACAACCAAATGTGCGATTCTTTGGCTCGAACAAGCCTTACCCTGCAAAATGCCGTCCTCCGCTGCTACCGCGCCGGCCGATATGCCACAATCTTCGACGCATGGCAGCGTCTGGCGTCCAATTATGGTATACAGGCCGTGATAGCACCTGCTCCTGAGGTATGCGGCTATATTCCTGCGGTGAAAACCGGCGGCAGAATACATACAATCTTAGACCAAGGACGCGCCCCCGCCCACTCGCCTGACAAAGCCGCAGCCTGGATTATTGACGCCACAGCTCACATACTCGAGGGGAAAATAAATCAAATAAAAAATACAGTGGACAAATACTGCCGTAGCCTCAGGGGGCGCAGCGTCGTGATAATATCCTGACTAACGACGCTCTTGATGCAGTCTATAGTACTTTTTCATAAATGCGACGTATGCCACCGACAGAATCATAATCACGGCCACAAAATATACCCAGCGGTGAGTGCGTATCACCAATAATCCGAAAGATATGCACAGCTGGACAGCCATGTACATAGTGGAAATGAGCAGATGTGGCATTCCCAACTCATTCACCATGAGCTGATAGGCATGCTTCTGATGCGTCTGTCCTAAATTTTCGCGCAGCATTATGCGGTGTACGATTGTGAGCACACTGTCCACGCCATATACGGCCAGGAACAGCAGGTATACCGCATCACCGGTACGCACGATCAATCGCCCTATGGCAAAGATCAGGATGAATGCGATGCTCACCGAGCCGACATCCCCGGCAAAGCACCACGGATGCCTTCTGAAATTGTAAAAGCTGAACACCACCACGCTGAAAAAAGTCACCATCAGGAAACTTTCGTCGATGAATCCCAGCGACCTGTCCATATAGATGAGCGGAGCGAGCACTGCCAGTGAGTATGCGCCTGTGATACCATCAATGCCGTCCATGAAATTGTAGGCGTTTATGATACCCGCGCCTAAAATCAATGCCGGGATCACAAGCCATATGCCCCATGAGGATGGATATGGGCCGAGGTCGACAAACATGAGAGCCACACCGGTGAAATGCACCACAAGCCTGAGCCATTCAGGCTGCGGGCGTATATCATCGGCGAAACTCACCGCGCCAACTGCTGTGAGCCCAACCATAAACCATAGATAGTGTATGCCGTAGAATGCCGTCCACACCCATGCGCCAATCAGGAATATGATGCCACCGCCACGCAGAATCACACCTCGGTGATGCGATGACTTTCTGCCCGACCTGTCCACTATATTATACTTACTGGCTATGCGGGAATACAGAATCTCGCATAGAAACAATATAATGAAAATGCACTCATTCATTTACCATCAAACGAATCTGCAAATGATTTTATTGTATACAGTATCCCTTCCTCAGCAGATACCGGGAGCCTTTCCACCCCGATGGCCGCTTTAATTTTGGCATTTTCCACCACATAATTTTCAGTCAGCTTCCTCAGACACCCGCTGTCGAGCGGCAGGTGCAGCACTGTGCCACACCTGGCCACCGCGCGTATGATCCCACATGGAATATTCCATATCCGCGGCTTCTGCCCCAAGGCTTCACATATGAGCGTGATGAGCCGATTGGTTGACAGCGGGGTATCGTCGGCTATATTATAGACACCGGTACCGGCATCCACCTCCAGCATGCGCCGGATTATAAATATGAGATTCTCTATCGAGGTGAACGAACGTTTGTTGTCAAATGCTCCTAACGGCCAAGGCACACGCCTGAGTATCACCGAATACAGCTGGTTGAGATTTCCTTTGTTGCCCGGGCCATGAATCATGCATGGTCTGAAAATATATGTTTTTTTCCGTGGAGCATCCCAGTGAGCCCGTATATAATCCTCAGCCAGAATCTTGCTCTCGCCATAAGGCCCTTTCGGATCAGGCACGACATTCTCGTCAAGCGCGCCACATCTCACGATTTCAGCGGCAGCCTTCACGGAACTGAAAAAGATGAATTTCCCGGCACCTGAGATCAGGAAATAATCGTATATCCTCCGTGTCAGTCCAGTATTGACCTCGAAATATTCGTCAGCATCAGATTCATCCTTAGTATCGTGTGCCTTGCCTGCCAGATGTATTATGGTGTCAACCTCCGGCACAGCACCGGCATCCAGATCCTGCCACGAGTATGTATGCTCCACACCCTCAGTGTACGGAGCCAATATATCAAGGCCATATATCCTGTGGTGGCCTTTAAAGGCTTTAACAAGGTTGGAGCCCACAAATCCATGAATTCCTGTGATCAGTATTCTCATAAATTGTCAGTCTCACGTACGGAACTCACGAGCAAATCCTCATAACAGGAAATATCAGCACGATCAATACTTGAATTCCGTCTGGAAATGATCATATGATCTATAGGCATAAATTTAGTCACCGCGGCCGCAGCTTGCCGCAGATAGGTGCCGTGGACCAGTTTGAGATACTCGGGCAAACCTATATCTCCGGATTTATATAACGAACGGTATTCATTTCGCAACTGCTTCATTCTGCGCATATAAGTGGACACTTTGAATTTAAGCGGATCACGATAGAATAGGACCGCCTCACTTACCTTGCGCATTTTCTTTTTTCCGGCGGCACGTATCCATAAGTCCAGATCTTCTGCGCTGTCCATATCGCTGTGGTACGGATAGTCGCGGAAGAACGACATCCTGCCGCATACGGTGGGATGTATATGATTGGCACGCCTGCGTATATAGTTCATCTTGGTATGCTCATATATATCATTAACGGCACGCATACCTATTATATTGTCATCATCATCAATTACCACGGCATTGCCCGATACCATGTCCACATCCGGATTGTTTTCCAGAAAATCCACCTGCCTCTGCAGACGATAGGGCATCATGATGTCGTCGGCATCCATGCGGCAGAAATATTTTCCATGAGCCATCGACACCTGCAGATTCAGGTTATAAGACAAACCTCTATTTGCACTGTTTCTCACAATCGTGATTCTCGGATCGGAAAACGAGTTCAGCATTTGTAAAGTATGATCGGTAGAGCCATCGTCGGTAATGATAACCTCAAAATCTACAAAGGTCTGATTTAGCACAGACCGTATGGCTTTGTGTATAAACCGCTCGGCATTATACACCGGAATGCCCACCGTGACTACGGGAGGGCGGCCTGATGAGAAAGGATGAATGGAATTGTCGGTCATGATTTCAGGATCTTAACGCAGCAGACACATGCACAGGGTGAAGCAGACGTATAATAATAGGATATTCATAATTTTATATACTTGTTTTGGCCAGATATCGAGTTTAAGCAACGGATACGACATAACCAACGGATACATAAACCATGACAGATAAGCGACCCTGTCGGTATATGCCATACGGATAACCAGCACCCAAAATGCATTGCTAATCAGATAAGTGACTATAAGCATAGTATACACCTTGTCACAGATGTTTTTCTTGATTATGACATAATACGCAAACACAATTGGCATCGCCGAGTACAACAGGAAATCAAACCGGAAACGTGTGGACACACTTGCAATAGCCTGACCGGACAGATACGACACGGAGCGGTTGTCAAGACCAAGGCTTGACACAAGGCTCTGGATATATGTGCCTGCCACAACAGATATGGCAATAGCGCTGATCCATCCCCACAAGGCCGTTTTGAAATTGACACTCAGGAATCTGGCCATAGTGAAGGATGCCACCGGGATTGCCATAGACCTGTGTACAGCCACTGCTATAAATGCAATGATGTATCCGATAAGAACGTCTTTCTTGTCGTCTTGTATCAGATATGACAACGCATACAGGCATACAGCTCCGGCAGCACCGCTGCGTATGGTATTGTAACTATAATTTAAGAATGTGAATGAGCCGATAAAGAAAAAGAACGCGATCCAAAGATGATTGTTGCGGAATATACGCATGAAAGCCGCCAATGTGAAACCCATATAGCACGACGCGATAAACAGAAACCACATCTGGGCCGGCAAATGAAGATATATGAATACTTTGATTATTGCTTTCCACAACCATTCCGAAAGGAAGTTGACCTCACCAATCATACTGTCAATCTCGTAATCTGACTCAAGACCGAACTGAGTCACAAACAGGTAATCTTCCTCCATGTTTGTGAAGTATACATTGTAGGACACAGTATCCACATACCCGCCGTCAAGAGCACGCAGACCAACGCATATGGCATACACCACTGCATAAGTCACCGAAAGCATGTAGCCGCCTCCTGTCTTGTAAAATATAGCATTCGTACCGCTCCGCATCCATCGCACATAAGTGAAGAAGAAAAGCAGGAACGTTGTAATTATATATGTATTTTTAAATAATTCCGCGTCCATTATTCAATCAAAGAGTAAATTTTTTCAACTTCATCCGAGCTGGTGAAGTCAGTATTCGAGATATTGTTGACTATTATTCCCCGCAGATCCTTCGAAGTCAATGCGGCAGCAATACCAGTGACACACTCCGCGACCGGCATCGGCACAATCACCCCATCCACGCCATGCACGATCTGCGAATGTGCTGTAGGATAATCAGTGATGATCACGGGCTTGTGCAGAATCTGTGCCTCACGCACAGCAATAGATTTCCCTTCGAAAAGAGAGGGCTGCACATACCAATCGCACGCTTTGATATAGGGATATGGATTGGTCTTTTTCCCTAACATCACCACATTTTCTGCCACGTCGCAATCCGCTATCGCATCGGTGATCTTTTTAGTCTCGGCCTCGGTACCATAGCCTATTATATACCAGCATACATCCAGACCAAGATCAAGCAGTCCGCGGCATATTACCGGTATGTCCTGAAATTTCTTCTGCGTGCAATAGCGTCCGATGGACAGAAGCACTGTCTGCCCGGCCTCTCGCCGCATTCCTTCCGGAAAGCCTGAGGAAGCAAGACTGATCACAGCCTTGGACGGCAGGATGTTCTCTATTCTCAGCATTTTGTCTTTCAGATCCGGGAACAAATGCAGAAACGAGGCTGTGACTTCATCCGAAATGCTTATCACATGGTCAAATGCCCCCCAGACAGGACGCTCAATCGCAGTATTGAGATGTACTGTACGGTAATCGGTATGTATCCAGCAGATTTTTTTTGTTGCATCCACTTTCTCAAGCACAATATTATGGGGCATACGGAAAGATATCGCCAGATCGTACCGGCCAAATCCGCGCAAGTCGGGCAAGCCACCCGACACGCTGCGGGCCACATACTGGAATACGCTGTCGTCGCACAACCTTTGCGCAGCCGACAATGTCCTGCTATATCTTGCGTGACGATATAGCCCCCACAACCTGCGCACCGCCATTCCTATATGCCCCTCTTTGACAATCTGCGCCACAGGGCGCAACAAACATGTATATTCAGCGACGGGCGGCAACAGATTCACGCCATCAGGGACGAGACTCATGAATTCACCGGTGTGCTGGTTGAGAAACAGGTCTACTTCGTATTTATCCTTATCTATGGTCTCAAGCAGCCCGATGAGCGCACGCTCAGCTCCCCCTACTTCCAGATAGAGGTCACAGACAAGTATCCTTTTCTTTCGTGCGGCAACCATGATGTCTATTATCTAAGTTTTATAAGTTTATACCCGAATATTTTAGCCAATGATTCAAACACATAGCGGATGCGCCAGTTGATTTTGTAGGCGAGTGTGATTTTTTCAGGTTTGTTATAATCAGGTCCACGCCATGAGCCTACGGCAAAATGACGGCTCACTGTAGCGCGTTGGGTTGTCTCTGGATCGAAATAGTGCGAAGGATATATGGTGATCGACGGCAATCGCTGTATTTCCTGAAAGAGCGGACTGGGGTTATAGCCGTCCGCTTTAGCAAATTCACTTAGGATATAACTGTTCACCACTAACCGATATCTCAATACCGGCGGCAGTCCATCCATATCCGACTGAATGAAATGCAGACTATCATAGTAGGCCAATATCCTGCCGATAAATGGATTATATGCCTCAGATGCCATTATGCAGGTAGTAAGATACATCTCTTGCTCACCACCATCCAGATGTATGGACGACTCCTTGCCGATAAAAGCCTTATTGTCAAGGAAATCATCAAGATTACGATAAAGCATGACATCGGTGTCCATGTATACGCCGCCAAAATGATACAGTGCATAGATACGCACATAATCAGCCACATACGCCCAATACTTGGCATCGGCAGCCTCCTTGACAAAGACAGAATCAATACCCGCAAAGCTATCCTCGTTCCAAAACCGGAATTCATAATCAGGCAGATATTTTTTCCAAGATGACATGCATGCCAGCAGCTTCTCCGGCATAGGATTGTCTCCCGCCCAAAAATAATGTATGATTTTTGGTATCATTTTATTGCTTTGCTGATTGAAATGTAATATTTATAGATATAGGGATGGATGCTATGTGCCATGCGCCAGAACAGCTTTGTCACCGGCGAAATGGATGGGTCGGAATATACCATGTGGTTGACTTCGGGAAAAGCTGTGCTCCAGGCTCTGTAGTCCACCACAGGTGATTTAAGATAGCCTTCCTTCAGGTCGCGTTTTTCGAGCATCAACAGATGGCACAGCGCGGGATCTTCGCCCCGTGCCTCAAGAAATGCCGTAAGCCGTGACAAGCAGTCGCGCCGCTGGCACAACTGCGGCATTTCAAATTGCCGGCGGGTGATCGCATCTTCGTTTTCTTTTGAATAATGGTAACATGAGAGGCCGGAAGGCATATGCGCTATGGTATTGCTGTGATAATAAGCGCGTACCATAAAACCGATGTCCTCGGAATAGTTTATCCCAGGATAGAAGTTCAACTCATTCTCGGAAATGATACGGGCACGCACAAGGCGGTTGAAGAGCGACATTGGCTGCCAGCGCCTGCAACGACAGAATGATTTCCAATCAGTTATTTCCGGAGGAAATGCGCAGACATCGGAATGCGTGCCGTATTCAAATAAAAAATCTGCCACAACAATATCGGCATCGGTTTCTTTTGCAGCAGCGTACAAGTTTTCGAAATAATCTGTGTCGACCCAGTCGTCGGGGTCACAATGTATGATATATTCTCCACGTGCATGCTCCAGCCCCGCATTGCGTGCTCCAGCCTGTCCCAAATTCCGGGGCAGACGCACTATGCTCACACAGTCTTCGATATCAGGAAATTCATGAATCACACGCCTGAGGATATCCATAGAGGCATCTGGGCTGCAATCATCCACAAAGATATATTGAATACGGGTCATGGTCTGCGCAAACAGAGAGCGGGCACAACGCTCAATGTACCTTTCCACTCCGTATACGGCCACAATCACCGATATTGCATATCCCGTACCAGTCGCGCTCATATCACATTTTTTTGTCCGGGAACAACTTGACTATCACGACATCATAAATATATATGACTTTCAGAATGATATCAGACAGCTTGAATTTTTTTCTCTCAAGGAGCCACATGGCCCATCTCGCAGCCACGAGATGCGGACGCCAGTATCTCTTTATTATAGAGATATCCTCCTGGGATAAATTCCTTAGGATCTCCACGCTGCGGCGTCGGGAATCACTCCTGCGGGAGTATACCGAGGCGAACAGACGCGCGCAATAATGCCATAAGCAGCAATTGATAAAAATCTTATCGTCAGTACTAATATGGTACTTCCCGGCAAACCCGTTGATCGCGGCGGGCAGGAACGAGAATGTATTGTATTCTTTTTCAAAAGGAATCAATTTTTGCGTCACGGATCCGGAATTCACCTCATAATGATAGCAATCATACGCCGGCACTGTCTTGATGCGTGGTGCTACGAGCAGAAACCGCAGGAAGAACTCGAAATCCTCAGCGAATATTATGCCGGTATTCATTGCCAAGTGATGGCGCACTATCACCTCCCTGCGGTACATTTTACAATAGGGGCCACCAAAGCACGACAGATTCGGAACATCAGCGAGGAATCGTTCGCCATCACCGTCTTTCGACAGATCATATTCCGTCACTATATCGCCCAGCTTCCATAGCTCCATGTTTCCTGAGATATCAACACGGGTCATACCTTGCATCACCACATCGGCTCCATCACATTCGCGCTCCATCACCTCCAAATACCTGGGCGACACGTAATCGTCGGCATCGGCAAACACAATCCATTCACCCACAGCGACATCCATACCTGAATTACGGGCAGAGGACGCGCCGCCATTAGACTTACGGAGCACACGTATCCTACTGTCATCAGCCGCGAATGCGTCGCACAACGCAGCGGAGCCATCTGTACTACCATCGTCAACGAGAATCAACTCGAAATCAGAGAATGTCTGGGCGAGCAGACTCTCAACCGACCGACGCAGATACAGACAGGCATTGTAAACAGGCACTATAAGGGAGATTTTAGGCATTTTAGGCGAGCAAACTGTGATGTAAGTGCAAATATATACAAAATAATCTGGAATCGCATTCAATACATATATATATTTTTTGAAATGCCTTTCTTTTTTAACAATCTCTTATCTTTGATGCCGCTTGCCGGGATTGCTGAAATATGTTTTCAAAATGCTTGCATATACCTCCGCTCGGCAATGCACAAATTTCATTTGCCATTGCGCTCACTTATCCGTATCTTTGACCTGCGGTCTTAGACACTTCCGCTCGGCAATGCGCAAATTTCATTTGCCATTGCGCTCACTTATTCGTATCTTTGCAAAAATATATATATAAGAATATAGGATGAAAAATATACGCAATTTCTGCATAATCGCCCACATTGACCATGGCAAATCAACCCTGGCCGACCGTCTGCTGGAATACACCGACACTGTGGCTGCATCCCAGATGGAGGCTCAGGTGCTCGACGATATGGATCTGGAGCGCGAACGCGGAATCACGATCAAAAGCCATGCCATACAAATGGAGCATGTGATCGACGGCACCAGTTATACGCTGAATCTGATTGATACCCCAGGACACGTGGACTTCTCCTACGAGGTATCCCGCTCAATTGCTGCCTGCGAGGGCGCGCTGCTGATTGTGGACGCATCGCAAGGCATTCAGGCACAGACCATCTCGAATCTGTACATGGCCATTGACAACGATCTGGAGATCATTCCGGTAATCAACAAATGCGACCTTGACTCAGCCAAGCCCGACGAGGTGGAGGATCAGATCATAGACCTGCTCGGATGCGAACGCACAGACATAATCCGCGCCAGCGGCAAGACTGGCCTGGGTGTGCCAGAAATACTCAGGGCCATCGTGGAGCGTATCCCAGCTCCCGAAGGCGCCCCAGAAGCTCCGTTCCAGGCCCTTATCTTTGACTCTGTATTCAATCCGTTCCGCGGCATCATTGCTTACTTCAAAATCGTGAACGGGACCATCCGCAAGAACGATTTTGTGAAGTTCGTAGCCACCGGCAAGGAATATCACGCCGACGAGATCGGTGTATTAAAGCTCCAGATGTCGCCACGCGAGGAGCTCTCGGCAGGCAACGTTGGATACATCATCTCCGGTATCAAGACATCCAAGGAGGTGAAGGTGGGCGATACAATCACACATGTGGAGCGTCCGTGCGACAAGGCCATCGACGGATTCGAGGAAGTAAAGCCTATGGTATTCGCCGGCGTATACCCCATCGAGACTGAAGATTTTGAAAACCTGCGCACGTCGCTCGAGAAGCTGCAGCTCAACGATGCCTCTCTTACATTCACACCGGAATCGTCTGTGGCACTTGGCTTCGGCTTCCGTTGCGGCTTCCTGGGGCTCCTGCATATGGAGATAATACAGGAACGCCTGGGCAGGGAATTTGACATGGACGTGATCACCACTGTGCCCAACGTATCTTATAAAGTGTACGACAAAAAAGGCAATATGACCGAGGTGCACAACCCGTCCGGCCTTCCCGACCTGACCCTGATTGACCATATCGAAGAGCCGTACATCAGAGCTTCCGTAATCACCGCCGCCGACTATATTGGCCCTATCATGACATTATGCCTTGGCAAGCGCGGCGAGCTCGTCAAGCAGGAATACATCTCCGGCAACCGAATCGAGCTCACGTTCGACATGCCTCTGGGCGAGATTGTGATAGATTTCTACGACAAGCTGAAAAGCATATCCAAGGGCTATGCCTCGTTTGACTACCATATCCAGGATTTCCGCGAATCAAAATTAGTAAAGCTCGACATCCTGCTCAACGGAGAGAGTGTGGACGCGCTCTCTACCCTGACCCACGCCGACAACGCCCTGTCGTTCGGCCGCCGCATGTGCGAGAAACTGAAAGAGCTTATACCACGCCAACAGTTCGACATCGCCATCCAAGCCGCCATCGGAGCGAAGATAATTGCCCGCGAGACCATCAAGGCCGTGCGCAAGGATGTGACAGCCAAATGCTACGGTGGAGATATATCACGTAAGCGCAAACTTCTGGAAAAGCAGAAAAAAGGCAAAAAGAGAATGAAACAGATAGGCTCGGTGGAAGTGCCCCAGAAAGCATTCCTCGCTGTACTTAAACTTGATTGACCATCCAATATGAAGACAATCCTGAATATGAGGCTCTCGGAGAGCACACGCCTCAACGACACATATGCCCTGATGAAGTTCGAGCCGACCGAAGGCACGTTGCCCGCAGGCATTGAGCCGGGACAATTCGTGCAGGTGGAGATAGCCGACTCCAAGACCACATTCCTGCGCCGCCCCATCTCCATCAATATGGTCGACGAATCCGGACGTCTGTGGCTGCTGGTGCGCAATGCCGGAGCCGGCACCGCGCATCTTACGTCATATCGTCCAGGGCGGCTTGTAAATATGATCCTGCCTCTTGGCCATGGTTTCAGCCGTCCCTCCCGAAAAGACGGACGCATCCTGCTGGTGGGAGGAGGCGTAGGTGTGGCTCCCCTGCTGTATGCAGGCAAAATGCTCGCCGACGAAGGCTTCAAGCCTGAATTTGTCCTGGGGGCAAGATCCAAGGGCGATGTGCTGGAATATGATGAGTTTTGCAAATACGGCCCTGTACACGTCACCACTGAGGATGGTTCGATGGGCGAACGCGGATTCGCCACCATGCATTCGGCATTCAATGGCGATATAGCCCACATAGCATGCTGCGGCCCTACGCCAATGATGCGCGCCGTGGCAAAGATTGCCAAAGAACGTGGGATCAACTGCGAGGTATCGCTCGAGAACATGATGGCCTGCGGCCTGGGAGCCTGTCTGTGCTGCGTGGAGGACACCGCCGACAAGGGCAACGTATGTGTGTGCACAGATGGCCCAGTATTCAATATAAACCGACTGCAATGGTAAAAACTAATGTAAATATAGGTGGTCTCACCCTGAAAAACCCCGTGCTCACTGCCTCAGGCACTTTCGGCTACGGTGAAGAGTTTGCCGACTTCATGGATATCAATTCACTTGGCGGCATTATAGTAAAAGGCACCACCCTGGCACCACGCCAGGGCAATCCGGCACCCCGCATGGCCGAGACCCCATCGGGAATGCTCAATGCCGTAGGGCTGCAGAACAAGGGCGTGGATTATTTTATAGAACACATATATCCGCGCATCGCCCGCGCGTTTCCCGACACCGAGATTATTGTCAACGTAGCGGGATCGTCGGTTGACGATTATGTGGAGGTATGCCGCCGTCTATCGCCACTTGACCGTATCCGCGCGATAGAAGTGAACATATCATGCCCCAACGTAAAACAAGGAGGCATGGCCTTCGGCACCACCACATCGGGAGCCGCGGAAATAACACGGGCCGTGCGTAAAGCATGGGACAAGACTCTGATAATGAAACTGTCACCCAACGTCACATCCATCACCGGCATTGCCCTGGCCGTAGAAGCCGAAGGTGCCGACAGTGTGTCGCTCATCAATACGCTGATGGGCATGGCCGTGGATGTTGAGAAGCGCCGGCCATATCTGTCCACAGTCACAGGTGGCCTTTCCGGGCCTGCCGTGCGTCCGGTGGCTGTAAGGATGGTGTGGCAGGTGGCCAAAGCCGTGAAAATCCCGGTGATCGGCCTCGGAGGCATTGTCAGTGCCCGCGATGCCTTGGAATTCATTATGGCCGGAGCCACCGCCATAGAAGTTGGCACCGCCAACTTCCTGGATCCGCGCTCGGCCCAGACCATCGCTCACGATATCACCTCATGGTGCGAGAGCCATGGCGTGACCGATCTGACGGAAATCAGAGGCATAATATGACAATACAGCAAATGCAACAAAAATTAAAAATGTTTGTTTTCCTATAAAAGCACATCTATTTATAATATGTGTCTGAATTATTTTTGTAAATTTGCGTTTCATTTTTCACATATCACATGAAAGAAGATCCTAATCTTAAACAACTGATAATAGAGGGAATCCAAGACCGCAAAGGCCGCAAGATATCCATTGTGGACATGGAGCATATCGAGGATGCCCCCACCCCGCTTTTTATAATAGCCCAAGGCACATCCTCAATGCAGGTGTCAGCAATCGCCGACAGCGTACGCGAATACGTGCAGGAAAAATCCTCCATCAAGCCATACAATTATGACGGCTACACCAACTCCGAATGGATAGTGATCGATTACGGACACATACTGGTGCATGTATTCTTGCCAGAGACCCGCGAACGATACAATCTCGAAGAACTGTGGGCCGATGCATATATAACCACATTGCCTGACCTTGACTGATAATTATTCCGCAGATGCCAATACTCCCCACCAACCCCAACAATAAAAAGAAAAAGAATCCGCTTGGATTCAGCCTATTCTGGATGTATGCCATTATATTTGTGGTATTGTTCGGCATTTTCTATCTTGACGAGAACTCCGTAACAAAAGATGTAAGCTACTCTGAATTCCAGAAATATGTGGCCAAGGATCACGGTATCACAAAAATCGTGGTATACAGCGACAAGCGTCAGGCCGAAGGATATCTCACCGACTCCCTCGCCCGAGCCATAATACCCGGGTATAATCCCGAGACCGGGACAGAAGCCAAAGTGATAACCGATATCCCGTCGGCCGACAAAATTGACTCCCAGATCGAAGACTGGCGGGCCAGCGGAGCTTTCCCGGCCAATGGCGAGGTGAAATACGAGCGATCCGGCGGTTTCTCCACTGTGTTGTGGTCTTTTGGCCCTATAATCCTGCTAATCGCGGCATGGTTCTACATGATGCGCCGCATGGGCGGTGGTGGCAGTAGCGGTGGCGGAGTATTCAGCGTAGGCAAATCCAAAGCTCAGGTATTCGACAAAGACAGCGCCAACAAAGTCACCTTCAAGGATGTAGCCGGACTGTCTGAAGCCAAGACCGAGATTGAGGAAATAGTGGAATTTCTAAAGAATCCCAAACGCTACACCGACCTGGGCGGCAAGATCCCCAAAGGCGCCCTGTTGGTAGGCCCTCCCGGCACCGGCAAGACTTTGCTCGCCAAGGCTGTGGCGGGCGAAGCCAACGTACCGTTCTTCTCAATGTCTGGTTCCGACTTCGTGGAGATGTTTGTGGGTGTGGGTGCCTCGCGTGTGCGCGACCTGTTCCGTCAGGCCAAGGAAAAAGCCCCATGTATCGTATTCATAGATGAGATTGATGCCGTAGGCCGCGCCCGTGGCAAAAACCCCAACATGGGAGCCAACGACGAACGTGAGAACACGCTCAACCAGCTGCTCACGGAAATGGACGGATTCGGCAGCAACAGCGGCGTGATAATCCTCGCCGCCACCAACCGCGCGGACATACTGGACAAGGCCCTGATGCGCGCCGGACGTTTCGACCGGCAGATATATGTGGAACTGCCCGATGTGAACGACCGCATAGAAATTTTCAAGGTACACCTGCGCAATATCAAGGTGAATGAAAATCTTGACATAGAGCTGCTCGCACGCCAGACCGCCGGCTTCTCAGGAGCCGATATCGCCAACGTCTGCAACGAGGCAGCCCTCATAGCAGCCCGTCATAATAAAACGAGCGTCGACCTTGAAGACTTCAACGCGGCTGTCGACCGTATAATCGGTGGCCTGGAGAAAAAGAACAAGCTCACCACCGATGCCGAAAAACGCTCCGTGGCCATACACGAAGCCGGGCACGCCACTGTGTCGTGGCACCTTGAATTCGGCGATCCGCTGGTCAAAGTCACCATCGTGCCGCGAGGCAAAGCGCTCGGCGCTGCCTGGTATCTGCCCGAAGAACGCCAACGCATCCCGGCTCAGGCGCTTCTTGACCAGATTTGCTCGCTAATGGGCGGACGCGCAGCCGAGGACTACATGCTTGGAAGTGTAGCCACGGGAGCGCTCAACGATCTGGAGCGAGCCACCAAGATTGCATACGCCCTGGTGGTGTATTATGGCATGAGCGACAAACTGCCTAACATAAGCTATTACGACTCCAACGGCCAGGGCTACGGATTCAGCAAACCGTACAGCGATGAACGTGCCCGCGTCATAGACGAGGAAGTAAGCCGCATACTGGCCGAACAATACCAAAGAGCCAAGGACATTCTGGCCCGATATCACGATGGCCTGAAACAACTGGCCGACGAACTATACACCCGCGAAGTTATATTCACCGCCGATGTCGAAGCAATCTTCGGTAAACGCGCATGGGTGTCGCGCACCGACGAAATAATAGCGCAACAAAACAAGCAATTGCCCCAAAACGAGAATGGGTCCGAAAATCAGGAACACAATCCGGACTCTCCATCAGATTCGCCAACACCCGACGGCAGCGACGAAAACGATGAATCCACTCCACCACCTTTTCATGGACTGTAAACCCAACCCATCTTAAAGCCCTCATTGTGAGGGCTTATTTTTTTATCACCTCCGCAAGGGTTAATTATTGTTAATTACAGTAAAATACATTGAACTGTAATCAATTTTGCATATATTTGCAAAATATCATCTATAAATTATACTATATGAAAAATTTCTTCAAATCCCTCAGCGTGGCAGTTCTAATTGCCATGACGGCGGCAGCATCACTCACTTCATGCGGAGATTCAGAAGTGCTTACCAAAGGAGATGCCAAAAGTGCCATAAAAAAAGATCCGGCATTCCGAGACAGCAGCTACACCACAACATTCAATACCGGATACTACGAGGTGTCTGAAGACGGCATCTTGTCGCTGAAACAGCTTGAGAAGGCTGGAGTCATCACATTAAAACTTACCAATGTGATTGAGAAGAAACGTGAATATTCATACTCATACTGGTCTGGCCGCACATCCTACACCGTAGACGTGGAGCACACATTCGCCCAGGTAGATTTCACTGAAGCCGGATGGAAATATGTGGTGTGGAAACGCCCCACCCTGCGCGAGGACGTGGAGAAAGACCTCAAGTTAGACGAAAAAGCGACCGAAGAAGTACTCCCCGATTTTATGAATGTCGACGTTGTCAGCGAAAGCGTAGTTGAAGAGCCTGTGGCCGAAGCCACTGTAGTGGAAGAAGCTGCTGTCGCTGACACGACTGTGGCTGACTCAGTGGCCGTTGAAGAAGTGGCCCAGGAGGTTATTGAGGAAGTCACCGCCCCTGCCGTTGAAGTTGATCCCTACGAAGCCGCCATCTCAGGCATCAACATCAGATCATGGGATGTTATGCTCGGCAAAATCAAGGTAATCAAAGCGAAAGAGATATTCTGCCCGGCCGAGGACGCTGAGAAAGGCACCGGCTCATGCAGCTTTATCGTAGAATTCTACGACAAGACACCTTTCGGATGGATAAACGAGGCTCCCGCCGATGGCTCGTGCATACAGCTGAAAGCCTCGCTCACGCGCTACAACGACATGGGCTGGGTAGTCACATCCACATCCCGCATGGAATAAACAAGCATCGTCATCAGACATATAAGCCATCAATAGCGCGGAGATTCCGCGCTATTTTTTACCAAAACACATCTGCCTTACAATAACTTATAAAAAACTGCAAAAATAATCCATTTAAAATAGCGGAAATTCAAAAAATAATCACTAAATTTGCACACGCTTTTGGAGAGATGCTCGAGTGGCTGAAGAGGCACGCCTGGAAAGCGTGTATAGGTCAAAAGCCTATCCCGGGTTCGAATCCCGGTCTCTCCGCCAAAAAGACTGCATCAGCATTGATGCAGTCTTTTTTTTAATCCAAGAAGGGATATTGTTATTTTTTTAGATTCGGGAGGAATACTGCCACTACGCCCAACAGCGGGGAATACGCGCAAAAGTGGAATACCGCCTCTATGCCATAAGTGTCGGCAAAATTGCCGATAATGGCCGATGCGATGCCTCCGATGCCAAAAGCAAAGCCGAAAAACAGGCCGGAAACCAAGCCGAGATGGTTGGGCAAAAGCTCCTGTGAATACAAGAGTATGGCCGGGAAGGCCGAAGACAGCATGAATCCGGCGCCAAAACTGCAAAGTACGGCTCCGGCCAGCGACATATGCGGCAAAAGCAACGCAAACGGCGCGGCTCCCAATATGGAAATCCATATCACAATCTTCCGCCCGTACTTATCACCTACAGGGCCTCCGACCAAAGTGCCTACAGCAGTAGAGCCGACAAACACAAACAGCAGGACCTGTGACACAGACACCGATACTCCGAATTGCTGTATGGAATAGAATGTATAGTAACTGGTGAGACATGCCATATACGTATATTTGGATATTATAAGTATCATGAGCACTATCACCACATACACAGTCCGGCTCTTGGCCAATGGCATAGGTTTATGCAGGGCTACACCCTGAGCCCGCGACTGTCTCTGCAAGCGGATATATCCACGAAACCAGTTCACTATACGTCCCATCACTGCAAACGCAATCGCACTTACGATCAGAAACAACAGCACATGTCTGCGACCATAAGGCGCCACAAGCAGTGCCACAAGCAACGGACCTATGGAACTACCCACATTCCCACCAACCTGAAACAACGACTGTCCGAGCCCGCGCTTGCCGCCGCTGCACACCGATGTGATGCGTGAGGCCTCAGGATGGAGCACCGATGATCCGAGACCCACCAGCCATACCGTGACCAATAGAGCGGGGAGACTGTCCACAAACGCGAGCATCACGATGCCGCATGTAGTGAAAGACATCCCCATCCAAAGGCTCCATGGCTTCGGGTATTTGTCAAATACGAGCCCGACCACCGGCTGGAATATAGAGGCCGCAATCTGGTAGACCAGTGTGACCAGTCCGATCTCAGCGAAACTCAGGCTCAGCTCCGTCTTCAGCATCGGGTAAAGCGCCGTGATCACGGCCTGCAATGTATCATTGCAGCAATGCGCCGCGCTCAGGCATAACAGCAACCCCAACGGGACCTGCCCCAACTGAGATTTAAATTTCTTTGCGAGTACCATATTATTATATATGCGCGTTCACTATCTCAACCATCTTGTTAAGATTGTCCTGGCAATTTGCCGCGATTATGCCCGATGCGGCAAAAGGATCCAACACATCTCCTTTTAATCCGCAGATACACCCTCCGGCCTCCTTTAGCACCAGCGAGGCCGCAGCGAAATCCCACGGGCTGAGACGATATTCAAAATACACGTCGCACCGCCCCATGGCCAGATAGCACAATTCCATGGCGGCGGAGCCAAAACGGCGCAGGTCGTTGCACTGATTGAACGCGTCCAGTATTATCTCTGAGCAGCACCGCGAATATTCCTTATAGTACACCGGGAGTGCAGTACACAGCACGGAATCGGCGAACGGACGCGACGATACAGATATGCGTCGCCCATTCAGCGTGGCACCGCAACCTTTCTGGGCGGCGAAAAATTCACCGGTGAATGGCGAATACACTACCCCGAGGCACATCTCCCCACTCCGGCACAGCCCGACAGAGATCGCGCATTCAGCAATGCCACGGGCAAAATTGGCCGTACCGTCTATAGGATCAATTATCCACACATATTCATGCCCGAGATCATGTGCATCCTCCTCTTCGCACAGAAATCCCGACCCAGGGAGAACCTCCGCGAGCCGCGTGCGCAGAAAATCTTGCACCGCAACATCCACCGACGTGACAATATTGGCATATCCACCCTTGCTCATTGTGTCAAACTCACGGCTTTGCATCAGCGGAGCCGCCTCTTTCACCACATCTGTCAAGACATTCAATTCAATCATAACCTGAAACAATTTTACCTATTTTGGACACAAAGGTACAAAACATTCCCAAGACTTCTATAAATTAACCATTATTGACACCATACCCTCCAACAATTTCTTGCGCACAATGTTTATATAGCGTATCAATACTTGAATCATACACAAACCCATTAAATTAACACTCATGGATAAAGAAAAAAGATCCTACTACTTCAATGTGATTGAAGCCAAGGATGGCAAAATGCAGGAAGTGATGAACTTCAATTTCGGTGGCCATCACGACCTGGCAGCTATGGCCGACAGCGCAAAAGCATCTGGCATTTTCGCGAAAGACAAGCATGCAAAAGAATTTGTGGTGGCAATGCGTCTTCTCCACCACGTAATCAAGAAAAACCCTGATGCCGCCATCTTCGCGGAATTCGCACCCCAGTTCAAAGCATTCAAGGACAAAGTCCGCGAGCAATTAGGCTGCGGTTGCAAATGCACCTGCGAAAAGTAGGACAACGCACACATCTACATCAAGAGGAAGAGCATCATCGCCCTTCCTTTTATTATATCCCTACCCGGCTATCGCTTGATCATCGAAGACATTGGCTTCAGACGGTATGCCGGAATAGCCAGCAGAATGGCAATGACGGCCACCACGGTAAAACACCAGGCTGAAGAGCGCAGAATGTCTCCGAGTCCGACCAGAGGCGCAACTATCGCGGCAAATATGTACTTTACCACGTTAAGGATGGCTCCGGCAGTGCCGGCATCGCTGCGGCCGGCATCCATCCCAAGCCCGTTGGCCGAGGCGAACACCATGCCGGAGGCAAACAGCATAGGCAACGCCATAAGCTCATAGTACACAAACGGCAGAGAGTGGTACATAACCACCGCCTCGGCTATCGCCGCCGCACTCATGGCGATCGTCCCCACCACCAGCCCGCGTTTCAGCACACTGAAACGCATCACAGCCACAGATCCCGCCGCGATGGCTATTGCGTTGCCTCCGAATATCATTCCAAACTCCAAGGATGAAAATCCATAATGATCCTGATAGATAAACGGCGCCGACGATATATAAGCATACAGTAGCCCTATGGCAATCGCCTTTATAAAGACATAGATCATAAACCGGCGGTTACGGAACAAAGCAACATAGGCTTTTATATATGTCTTCACCCCGATTGGCTTGATGCGGAGCGCCGGCGACAAGCTCTCGGGCCGCCTCCACGCCCAGACTATCATCACCATCCCGATAGCCAGAAGCAACAGGAAAATTCCGCGCCAACCTGTGGTATCGGCCATGGCTCCGCCAATGAGAGGCGCGGCGGCTGGTGCGAAACCATTAATCGCGCCTACCAATGCCATCACTTTAGCCAACTGACGCCCGCTGTAGCAATCGGCAGGAATGGAATACGACAGCACCATCGCACCTCCCGCACCTATACCCTGCACAAGGCGGCAACAAATGAAAAACTCAATCGTGGGCGACAGCACAGCCACGGCAGTAGCCACAGCGAAGACCACCAACGAAATAATCAGAATTGGTTTGCGCCCATAGCGGTCGCTCACCGAGCCCCATACCACCGAGCCGATTCCCAATCCGAGCATAGCCATCGAAAGCCCCATCTGGGTAGCGGAGGGCGTAGTGTGATATTCACGCATCATGGCCGGGATCGTCGGCAGATACATGTCGTTGACCAACGAGCTGAACGCTCCCAGTATTGCAATGAAAATAAGAAAGACTATAAACTGTCTTCTACTGCCCTCGCCTTTCACCTGATCTGTGTTTCTATTGTCTGTCATTAATTTAATAACATGAATCCGGCACGAAAGTTTTTTCCGGGAATTGACATCATAGAAACATAAGACCCCTCGAAAACTTTTTCGACCTGCACTTGCCAGTTGAATCCACCCGAAAATTTTTTCGCGTATTGGCAGCTAAAAAAGCGCTCCAAAATTTGCACAACTCAGAAAATCGTCTTAACTTTGCAGTGCAAAAACGGAGGCGTCAAGCCATCGGAATGAAACCGGTCCTATAGCTCAGTTGGTTAGAGCACCTGACTCATAATCAGGGAGTCCTAGGTTCAAGCCCTAGTGGGACCACCTCCTAAAAAATCAAGCAGTTACGAAACAAATCGTAGCTGCTTTTTCTTTTACTTTGAACACAGATTTGAACACAACTCCGAAAAATCTATTGTACAAGGCGCAAATACTATCACGAACTATCATGGAGTATCGGTTGTTTTAGTCATCGGATGCAAATATTTCATAGCGTCTTGCGGGATGTGTGAGTGTATTTGACATTCATCACTATAAACGTATAACTAAACACCCCACCGATGACACCCCGCACACTTAAAGACCTCGTGCCTATCCTTGAGGGAATCAACAGGCAAATCAAGCTCGCGCGTCTTGCAAAGGATGATATATTCGTCCGATACGACTTGGTAAAGAAGTTTAAGGAATTATCCTCGCTTGACATTGAGACAATAGTTATCGAAAGCATCTCGCTTGATAACACTGGCAACGTACTCGCCAATACCATTCGGAACACCTTGGCAGAAATTGTCGCAAGAATAGACGACCTTCTGAAAGTCAATCCCCGTATAGAGCCTTTCCGACCTGACTTGAATGAGACTTTCGATAATTATGAAGTAACCGTATTGCACAGGGATATCCATTTATTCATCATGGATTATCTCCAATATTGGATGTCGCTTGATGCTCTCGGCAAAATGCCGTTGTCGTACCCGTTTGGACAACAAAGTGATATAAGCAAGGAAGTTGCATCCTCTCCGGGAATGGTTGCAGAAAGCCGCACAAAATACTTTAATGCGAAAAAGAAGCTGATGGAAGCTCTTCAACGCAGTATTGACTTCGAGGACAATATAGAAGAAATGTGCCGTAGCAAATTCCACAGAATCAAAATGTCCTGTGATCGCATTTCAAAGACTATCTCCAAATACTATCCTCCATGCGATATTGTCATCCCCAAGATGCCGACAGAATTTGAGGAAGAACGCAAGGCGGCTAAATCCGGAATAATAGTAAAGAAAAGTGAGCCGGTAAATAAAAAAACATCAAAAGAAATAATTCCTTGGGAGGGTGACGTCTTTCCCATGGCTCTGACTTCCGAACTTTATGAGATAAGCAAAAACTTCTTTCATGTGGAGTCGGAGGCAGCGTTTCATTCCGCTCTGAATCTCCATTATAAGTATGACCCCATCACCGCTAAGAAAGGTCATCATAACCGCGTGGCCTACATGGTGCAGCAACTGTTCAATCTGTTGCCAGACCATCAAAGCAAGGAGTGGCGCGACACATTCCTCGACTATGTAGGAGTTGAACGCTCGTACTACGATAGCAAGAGTTCTCACGCTACAAGCAACGATGCCAGCAAGAGAAGCCAACAATATGTTGAAGAACTTGACACCGTTCTGAAAAATCATAGAAAGCGAGCCTGAAACGGCTTCAGTCACAGTAGTGCGAAATCGTAATCCGTTTACGATTTCGCACTTTTTTTATGCCCATACGCGAGGTGAGACTGTATGAGACTCTATGAAACCACCTGCGCCCCACTGACCCACCTAAAAATTCCACCTAAAATTTATTTGAATTTTGTATTCTTCGCTGATATATAGTGAAATAAATCATCACAGCGACCTTTCAATTCCACTTTTACTCCACTTATAATCCACTTAAAACTGGCAGTAACTTTGCAATGTCCGAGAGATACTCGGAGGCACTCTTTTCGGAGAGTGGAAGTATCATTCAAAACACTGTCAAGTTATGACAAAAGAACAGTTACTCAAACTCCCCCTGTGGCAGTATACCGGGGAGCAGCTGCTGGAACTTCTCAGCTCCCGTGCTGAATCGCCTCAACCCAAAGTGCAGCCGGAGACCGGCAAGGAACGGAAATACCTCTATGGTGTAGATGGTATATGCCAGCTGTTAGGTTGCAGCAAGTCAACAGCAAATCGCGTCAAGAGCAGGGGCTATCTGAAAGATGCCATCACTCAGATTGGTCGCAAAATCATCATTGATGTGGAACTCGCCATGGAGTACATCCGCATAGCAAAGGAAAGGGGTGAAGCATGGAGCAAGTGAAGACCGACATCCTCCGGCTATGGGAAGAAAAGCAGTTGAGGATTACAGACGTGATCCAGACTGCGCCGGAGGTGCTGTATGCAAATGGCAGCGTTATCGGGACGCTTGGTAACTTCTCGGCTTCCACCGGTAAGGCTAAAAGCAAGAAGACTTTCAATGTGGCGGCTATTGTAGCTGCATCGCTGGTCAATGGAAAGGTCTTGGGCTACACTGCGGAGTTTCCGGATGACAAACGCACCATCCTCTACTTCGACACCGAGCAAAGCCCATACCATTGTCAGAAAGTGATGGAACGCGCCCTGCGACTTGCAAAACTCCCTACCGATGTGCATCCCGACAATCTGAAGTTCGCCGCCTTGCGCCAACTTACACCCGTCATGCGCCTTGAAGTTATCGAACAGGCGATAATCAACACTCCAAATGTCGGATTGGTGGTAATTGACGGTGTCCGCGACCTGATGTATGACATCAACTGCGCGAAGGAGTCAACCGACCTTATCGGCAAGCTGATGGAATGGACTGACAAGTTCCAGATTCATATCCACACTGGAAAAGGCGTTGCTGCTTGACCCCTTGCGACGGCGAAGACTGCCCCCTGTGGG
>X363_Desmarests_Spiny_Pocket_Mouse__coassemble_140_pt1 | contig 56667 bp, 66 predicted proteins | sample X363_Desmarests_Spiny_Pocket_Mouse__metabat2_high_PE_013 | metagenome-assembled genome bin X363_Desmarests_Spiny_Pocket_Mouse
TGTAACCTTCTGATCCGTAGTCAGATGCTCTATTCAGTTGAGCTAGCGAGCCATTTCTGGTTTGCGGTTGCAAAGTTACGGCGATTAGTTGGAAATTGCAAATTATTAACACTAATTTAACATTTAAGGAATTGGAATGGATATTGAACTATTTTGGTTGATTGTTGTTTTATTTTAAAAATAAAACTCTAAAGAAATGAAAAAGACTATCACGATGATGCTTATGATAGGTGCGATGCTCGGATTCGTAAGCTGCGATGATGATGATAAGGATATCCAGGTGCCCGATAAATACGAAAAAGCGCTTCTGTCCAAGTATCCCAACGCCAACTGGATTGAATGGGAAGAAAAAGGCACATATAAGGTGGCTGATTTTGTGGACGAAGGTTTGGATCTGGATGTGTGGTTTGACCATGATGCCAAATGGGTCATGACCGAGACCGACTATACGCCGGCGCAGTATGGAAAGGTGCCTGTGGCCGTTATGGATGCTTTCAACACCAGCGAATATTCCACATGGACGGTTGATGGCATAAGTATGTATGAGCGCGAGGATGCCACATTCTATGTCTACGATCTGGAGAAGAAAGGTGAGCCAGATATGGACATGTATCTTTTGCCCACTGGTGAGATAACCAAAGTGGTGGCCGAGCAGGAAGTGTATCCAGATACGTCGGTTAGGTAAAAAACACTTTAAACCTGAAACTAAATATATCTGCCGGAAGTCTCTGTATTTGAGGTTTCCGGCAATTTTATGTAATGTTTTTGAGGATGTGTGGCTGAAAAAAACGAAGATCTAAAATGTGAGTTATCCGGAAAAATTTGTACCTTTGCACTTTCAAAAATCCAGTTAAAACTAATTTCATATGGGTGGCTTTTTCGGAGCAGCATTAAAGCGTGATTGTGTCTACGATATATTCTATGGCACCGACTATAATTCACATTTAGGCACAAAACGCGGCGGTCTGGCCACTTACGATCCCGATAAGGGATTTGTGCGCAGCATCCACAGCCTGGAGAGCACATATTTCCGCACGAAATTCGAGAGCACACTGCCACGATTCTCGGGCAACATGGGTATAGGTGTGATAAGTGACAATGATTCCCAGCCTATAGTGGTGAATTCGCATCTTGGACGCTTTGCCATAGTCACCGTGGCCAAGATACAGAATATAAAGGAGCTTGAGAAAGAAATGCTTGATCAGCATATACATTTTGCCGAGACGAGTTCTGGAAATACCAATCCTACCGAACTTGTCGCCACTTTGATAAACGAGGGCGACGATTTTGCCGATGGGCTGCGCAATGCGCAGATGAAGATACAGGGGTCGTGCTCAATGGTGCTTCTTACGCCCGACGGGCTTATCGCCGCACGTGACAAGTTGGGGCGTACACCTATAGTGATCGGCCGCAAGGAAGATGGATATGCTGTGACAAGTGAGACTACGGCATTTCCGAATCTGGATTACACTGTGGTGCGTGATCTGGGTCCCGGCGAGGTGGTGAAAATCACTGCCGATGGCATAGAGGTGTTGAAGCCGGCGTTGCCCCGCAAACAGATCTGCGCGTTCCTGTGGGTATATTATGGATTCCCGGTGTCTGATTATGAGGGGATCAATGTCGACGATGTGAGATATAAGTCGGGCGAACTGATGGGCGCCAAGGATGATGCCGATCTGGATTGTGTGTGTGGCATCCCTGACTCGGGTGTGGGCATGGCCATGGGATTCTCCAAAGGCAAGGGGATACCTTATCGCCGGTGTGTGGCCAAATATACGCCTACGTGGCCCCGTAGTTTCACTCCGGCCAATCAATCCATGCGCGATCTGGTGGCGAAAATGAAACTGATACCGAATGGCGCTATGCTGAAGGGCCGGAGGGTGGCTTTCTGCGACGATTCGATTGTGCGCGGCACTCAGCTGAAAGATAATGTGAAGATGCTTTATGAGTATGGTGCCAAGGAGGTGCATATACGCATAGCATGTCCTCCGCTGATATACAGTTGCCCCTTTATCGGATTCACGTCGTCGAAATCCGACCTTGAACTGATGACACGTCGCATAATTGGAGAGCTTGAGGGCGATCCGAACAGGAATCTTGAGGCGTATGCCACTACCGGCAGCCCCGAATACAAGGCCCTTGTAGCGAAAATGGCTGAGAAATTCGGTCTGGATTCATTGAAATTCAGCACACTTGAGGATCTGGTAGAGGCTATCGGCCTGCCCAAATGTGAAGTGTGCACACACTGCTTTGACGGATCATCGTATTTTTGATGTCACAGGACACTTAGGTGGCCTATGAAATAGCAGAAGAGGCGCTTTCGGAATTTCCGGAGCGCCTCTTCTTCGTATAGTGTGTTTGTCAGCGGCCAGATTCAGCGATCATGCCGGCGAGGTGACGGTTGAATGTCTCGGCCTGCTGCAAGGCCTCAAGTGTGAGGTGCATGCGGTATCGCCAATAATGGCGGGAGTTGGCCGGAACGTTGATCCGCTCTTCAGCCGGCGACTGGCGGCGCAGGGAGCCATCCATTGAGAGCCAGTCCTGCAGGGGGATGATGCATAGCATCGACGGGGATTTCAAGTGCAGGTCAAGTATCTTGCCGCATATCCATGGCTCGGCGAAGTAGGGAGCGTTGCCGCTTTCGTGGAGCACATTATTATAATAGTCCTGGGTGGCCTGTCGGTTTTCTTCCCACCATGCGCGTATTCCAGTCATGTCGTGGGTGGAGGTGGTGCAGACTGAATGGTACGGATAATGCCAGGTGTCGCCGAATTCGTCGGCCGGATCCTTGGGCATCCGTTGTATTTCGAGAGAAAGCATCTGCAGGGCGTTCATCACGGCGGGGACGCAGGCAGGGATCATGCCAAGGTCCTCGGCACATACGAGCATGCGTGTGCTGTTGATGAGCGGGGGCAGTTTCCACATGGCTTTCCCATACCAGAAGTCGTTGTGACGGTGGTAGAAGAAGTCGTTGTAGAGGCGGTCGAAGCACCATCGCTCGTAGTCGGAGAGGGAGCGGTAGATATATGTGTACTGTGCCGAGATGCGGGGATGGTATTTTCCAGGCTCTTCGGGATCAGGGATGAAGAGGACATCGTCGATGAGGCCGAGCAGGGCGTTGCACAGCCGGGTGTTTTTCTCATTTTTCTCTTGCCGGGCGAAATAGTCGGCGACCTTGCGCTGGGTGGAGAATTCGTCCTTGAGACGGTAGCGTCCGTATCCCAGTGATGTGAGGAAGCGTGTGCGCGCTTCTTCGGTGTATTCGCCGAAGAAATCACCCAGGAAGTAATCCATGATGTAAGGTGTGGTGTGCAGGTTCACGTCAATCCAGAAGTCGTAATTGTTGCGCAGTTCCTCGGGAGAGTATGGCAGGGCAGGGCTGAAGTATCCAAGCAGACCGTGGATCTGCTCCATTGGTATCTGCCATATGCGGAAGAATCCGAGCACATGGTCGATGCGGTAGGCGTCGAAGTATTCGCTCATCTTGCGGAAGCGGGCTTTCCACCATGCGAATCCGTCGCGGTTCATCTCTTCCCAGTTGTATGTGGGGAATCCCCAGTTCTGTCCGAGCACAGAGAAGTCATCCGGTGGCGCACCGGCCTGGCATCCGAGATTGAAGAGGTGAGGCGTGCACCAGGCGTCGACCGACGTGCGGGATATACCGATGGGTATGTCACCTTTGATGGCTATGCCGCAGGAGTGTGCGTAGTCACGCACTTGGCGGAGCTGCTTGTCCAGGTGGAACTGTATGTAGTACACCAGATTGATATATGAGGTGTTCTTTGCCACGAATTTCTCGATTTTGCCCAGGTCGTATGTGGCATATTCGCCCCATTTTGAATAGTCGGCGGTGCCGAATTGGTCGCGCAGCACGCAGAAGGCGGCGTAAGGCACGAGCCATCCAGCATTATGACCGAAAAATGCTTTGAATTCAGCGGATTTGAGTGTGGCTTCTCCTTCCTGTTCGAAAATCTCGCGGGTATATGCTGCTTTGGCTGAGGTGACGCGTTCGTAGTCTATTTCCTTTAGATCGTTGAGCTCGCGGCCCAGGTTGTCATAGTATTCCTGGCGTTCGGCATCATGCAGGCGTCCGAGCATCTGGATGCGCAGATACATCGGGTGCAGGGCGAAGGTGGAGTTGGCATTGTATGGATACGAGTCGGTCCATGTTCCGGTCATTGTTGTATCGTTGATGGGCAGGACCTGTATGAAGGTCTGACCGGTGTTCTTGGCCCAGTCGATCATCTTGATCAGATCAATGAAGTCGCCCACTCCGAAATCGTCCTCCGAGCGGAGTGAGAATACGGGTATGGCCGTGCCTGCGCCTTTCCAGAGCGGCCGGGTGTTGATGAAGCGCATGCCGTTGATCTCAGTGGCGGCGTCGGGCCGTGGGCTGACGAGCAGGCGGCGGTTGTCACCGCCTTCCCATGATACGGCTTTGCCGGTATGCTTGTCGATGATAAGGAATTTGTATTCAGTGTCGGCGTCCATATCAGGGGATACAGGCACATTGCCGGTCCAGACGGGGAAGTTGGCATCGGACAGGGGGATGGCTTTGTTTACGTCCCATGCGCCCATCGCTGGCGATGCGCCTGATATGGCTACAATCTCATCGGATTTCACCATGGGTGCCGACACGGAGAATGTGATGTGTCCGCGTGCTGGTCCCGCCACAGGTGCGCGCTGCGACCGGTGGCAGATGCAGTCGGTGAAAGCCGAGGAGTAGAATGGCGCGTCCCAGGGCTGGTCCTGCCAGCGGTCGTAGATGTGATAGATGTCGCAGGCGGCAGGATGGAATATGTGGGGGGCGCCCCATTCATTGATGGTATATCCCGAATCGTGGCGCACGATGTAACGGTATTCCAGGGTGCGGGTGGTGTGGGGTATTTCTATGGTCACTGTCCAATGCTCGGAGCCATGAAGCTCCATCTTCACGGCCTGGCCGGGATCATTGTCCCCGAGTGATGAGGCTGAGCCTGTAAGATATAGAGATTCTCCCCATTTTGTGCGATAGTTGATATTGAAAGTAAGTTTCATAAGTATGATATTGAACTGATTTAAACTTATTGAAATATGTTAAACCTGAACTGATACCACCCTTTGTGAATCAACATTTGGCCTTTTTCAGACATATTTCTTCGGATTCATCGGTCACAATGGAGCCCCATTGCTCCCTCTACATCCTCAAAATCTGCTCTGAAACAGCCTCAAATGTTAATTTTTCTATAAGTTTGAATCAGTTCATATTTCATCATAAAGGTAACAACAATTCGCGGATACGCAGAAGATTGCGGCACGGTTTTAACTTAAATTAACCCTGGTGGCGGATTCAGGGCAATATCCGGGGATGGATGACCGTTAAAGATACAGATGGCAAATATTTACGACATACGCCGGTATGGTAGATTGGTGTTTCTGGCTGCTGCCGCTGTGGTGGTGGGGATGTTTTTGTATATATCCGATGGCTTGATCAAGGATCTGGCGGCTCAGGAGCGGGAGCGAATGGAGATCTGGGCTGGTGCGACAAAGGAGATTGTGAGCATCGGTGTGGGCGACAATGACGGGAATGACCATACGGTGTCGGCCAATATAGATTTCTTGTTGAGCATCATAGAGCGCAACACCACGATACCTGTGCTCCTTACCGACGATGCGGGGAATATCCTGCAACATCGCAATTTCGCTCTGCCGGAGCCGGTGGATACTGTGTACGCTATGTCGCTGTCGGCAGTGAACGAGGCTTTTCTGAAAGAGAAACTGGCCGAGCTGTCACGGACGCAGAATGTGATACATATCACCATAGCTCCCGGAATGGACCAGCATCTTTATTATGAGGATTCTACTTTGCTGAAGCGTTTGAGTTATTATCCTTATGTGCAGTTGTTGGTGATGTTGGTTTTCATAGCTGTGGTGTATTTTGCAGTGCTGTCGACCAAGAAAGCGGAGCAGAACAAAGTGTGGGTGGGATTGTCGAAAGAGACGGCGCATCAGCTCGGCACGCCAATATCATCGCTTATGGCATGGATGGAGCTTCTGCCGGAGATGGGTGTGGACGCAGAGACGGTTGGTGAGATGAACAAGGATGTGAAGCGGTTGTCGACCATTGCCTCGCGTTTTTCAAAGATAGGCTCTGTGCCACAGATGGAGGATGAAAATCTCAATGACATAGTGGGAGGGGCGGCTTCGTACATGTCCACCCGTATCTCTGCGAACATAAGGTTTGAGACGCGGCTGTGTGATATGCCGCTGTCTGTGAGGGCATGCGCTCCTTTGCTTGAATGGGTGATGGAGAATCTGATAAAGAATGCTGTGGATGCAATGGAGGGGAATGGGGCGATAACTGTGACTACTATGGTGGAACGCGGCAATGCGGTGGTGGATGTGGCTGACACTGGCAAAGGTATCAGCCGGAAGGATTTCAATACTGTGTTCAATCCCGGGTATACCACCAAGAAGCGAGGCTGGGGGCTGGGTCTCACATTGGCCCGGCGCATCATAGACCAGTATCACCGCGGGCGCATATTCGTGAAATCGTCTGTGCCGGGGAGGGGCACAACATTCCGGATCGAGTTGCCTTTGCGCTAATCAGTTTTGGAGCATGCGGGGCACAGTCCCTGCACTACGTGGTTTATGCCGGTGGGGATGAAGCCCTGCGGCAGGTCTACGCGGGGCACCGGAATTTCATCGAGGCAGAATGTGCGGCCACAGTGTGTGCAATGGAAGTGCACGTGCATGTCTTCGGGCGTGTGTCCGTGGCTTGCGGAGCAGATTTCGTATTTAGTCTGGCGGGAGCCGTCTTGTATCTCGTGTATCAGGCCATGTTCGAGTAGTGATGTCAGGGCGCGGAATATTGATGATTTGTCAATGGTCTCGAGTTCTATTTCCAGATCTCCGGAAGATATCGGACGGCTTGTGCTGTCGATCTTGGACAGTATGAGCATGCGATTGGGGGTGGGTTTGAGTCCGGCTCTGACCAGGCGTGATTCGGCGTCTTTGAGGTTCATGGTGATATTTGATGTAAATAAAAGCGGGCTGCTGCTGAAATTTTTCAGAGGCAGCCCGCATAAGCGGTATTTACCGGCTGTGCGGCAGGGGTGTTAAGCCTGTGCCAGCGGAGTGACGTTGATAAATTTGCGACCGTTCTTGCCAATTGTGAACAGTACTGTGCCGTCGATCAGGGCGTAGATTGTGTGATCCTTGCCCATGCCTACGTTGAGGCCGGGATGATGCTGAGTGCCACGCTGACGCTTGATGATGTTGCCGGCTTTTGCAAATTGGCCGCCGAAAATCTTGACGCCGAGGCGTTTGCTTTCTGATTCACGACCGTTCTTTGAGCTACCTACACCTTTTTTATGTGCCATTTCTGTAAGGGATTTAAAGGGTTAAGCTACTACTTCTTTGATCACAACTTTGGTGAAATACTGGCGATGGCCGTTTTTGCGGCGGTAGCCTTTGCGACGCTTTTTCTTGAAAACGATCACTTTGTCGCCTTTCACCAGCGGGGTTTCCACCTCGCATACCACTTTCGCTCCTTCTACGGTGGGAGCGCCGACTTTGACGGCACCGTCTACATCAGCGAGAAGCACGCGGTCGAATTCGACTTTGTCGCCTTCTTTCACTTCGCTGCCGAGATAGTTTACATACAGGTAGCGATCCTGTTCAGCTTTGAACTGCTGACCCTGTATTTCTACGATAACGTACATTTAAATTATTGTATTTAAATATGTTAACCCGTCAGGCGAGACATCGGTAATAAGTGCTGTGTCTGCTTTTTCTGAGCCTGGTGCGGAAAATTGCCCACAAAATTAGGCATTTAATCTGACCCGGCCAAATATTCTGGCGTTTTATTTTGTATTTTCAGCGGAGATTTTCTGTTTTTTCATTAATGAGGTAATAGCAGTAGAGGAGCCATGCGTGTGGGTGGGCACAGAATACAGGTATGGTGTGATATTCTAAACTTTGATCGGCAAGACCTTCTGAAGGCATCAGGGAGGATTCGATGTTGTCTGATGCAGACCAATATGATGTCCAATACTGAGGGAATTGCTTGGCATAGTTCGCGAATGAGAGCTGTCTGAGGCGTTTCATCGCTTCCTGCGGGTCGAATGAAGCGAGACCGGCTATGATTGGGCCGTTCATCGAATACCACATGCCGCCGTTTTCCCTTGATCCTTTTTCGAGTCCGGGGCCTTCCTTATCGGGGGTCTGCTGCTGCCGGGCGCCTAATTTCTCATTGCTGTAAATCCGGTTGCACATGGCTTGATAAAGGGCTTTTTTGCGCTTGTGATTCAAATCGGTCATTTGCAGCATGTATCCCATCGGCTCGACGTACATATTGTCTTCTCCTATCGGTATTCCGTCGAAATACATGCGACGAGAGAAATCGCGGTTGCCGAGATCTGTCATGAATGCAGTGAGAATTTCGTTGTGATATCTGTCCATGCTTTGTGCCAGAGAGGTGGCGGCTTTTGCGGAGCCGTCGGTCAAGGCATTGGCTGAATAGGTTCTGAGCGACGCTGCCAGATCATCGAATATGACAATTGCCATAGCGGAATTCATATGGGATTCGGCGGAATAGATCACTTCATTATATATGACTTTGTTGAGAACAAAGACATTGTCGTTCCAGTCGGAATTAAGCAGCCTGATGAGTCCATGCGGGCCCCGGCTGATCACATCCTTCAGGTATCTGAAGCAATTTATGGTAACGTTGAGCATCGAGAGCGTGGCTCCGCTTCCTTTGGGGAAGCAGTCGACCTGCTCATCCAGGAAAGAGTAATCTTTCGTGACCCGGAGGTATTCTTTCAAAAGCAGGAAGAAGAATAGCTGTTGATCGCTCGTGCAGTATGGCAGTGTCTCTGCCCATCCGCTGCCGGTCTCAATAAGGCGTATGTCGCCATATGGTGTGGTGCGCTGGGCCATGTACCGCATCACGCTTTTTGCCAGCGACGGATTGTAATATATCAGAGGCAATGCGTGCTGGAAGTTGTCACGTGCGCTGGCATGTTGTCCCCAGTCATAGTCGTAGATTGTGCCCTGTGGAATTTTGGTTTCGCCATATATGCGGCTGTAGGTGGCCATGGCCTCAAGCACGTAGGCATTCCATATCATTTCGTTGCGGAGGGTGGGGTCTGTCTCGGATTCGAATTCGGGCAAAACGGATTTCCATTGTTTGCCTGCATGTGATGATGATAAGAGCGATTTGGCGTCGCTATCAATGGTGTTGTCGAAGTTAAAGCCGACCACGAATCTGAGTTGTTTGGTCTCGTTGGGCTTTAGCGTCAATTCTTTTTGTGCGCAAAGGTTGGAGTGGCTGTCTGAATATAGCCTTGATCGGCTGGCATCGTATAGGAAGAGTACGGGAGGGTAAATGTCGTAGACGGAGATTTGATTTTCAGGGGTGATGATCAGTGGATCGCTCACCTGAGGGGCGAATGTGGCCGTTATGCAGGGGATGGTGTCGGAAATGGCGATCCCGGTAGTGAAAGGCACGGGTGATGATCCGGAGCGTTGGTATTGGATTTGGCGATAGTTGGCTTTGATGCCTTCTTCGTAGGATAATTTTAGCGGTTTGGATCCGGTGTTGGTGAGCCGGACTTCGATCAGGAGTGCCGGTGTGCCATTGTTGTATGCCGTGGATGGAGTAGTGGAGAGTCGGCGTGTGATATGCATATTGTCGGTGGAGTAGGCGTATTGGGCATATCCGCAGCCGAATGTGCGTTTGCATAAGGCCGGGTTTGCGGCAAGGGAATTCGTCCCGGACAATTCGATGTCTGTGGTGTGCTGGCTATTGTCGCTGATGATTCTGATGCGCGCGAAGTTGGATCCGGAGTTCGGCTTGTCGCCATGATTCAGCCGCGCCCAAGACCGTTGGCCGCTTATAAGTTCGTATTCACCGCTCACGTGTGGGAAAACGGTGAGCTGGTAGTTGCCGATTATAAACCAAGGGTCGTCCGGCATCTTGGCAGGCTCGCCATTTGGCATTTTGGCTGTGGCCGGGAGCGCGCCTGTGTAGTTGAAGCATGGAAGTCCTTCTGTGTCGGTGCTCCAATGTCCGATGCCCGCGGCATGTGAATCGGTGAAAGGCAAGACTATGAGCGAGAGTAGCGTGATTCCTTTTTTCAGTATGGCTTTGACTGTACGGGATGGGTTTTGGAGTATACTTTTCTTTAAACAGGTCATGTCTTTTCAGATGGATTTGAGTTATATTGCAAAGTTATTCAGTGTAGAATGGTCTGACAATGGATTATTTGCATTTTTTATAGGACAATATTTCGTTTTATTGTAATTTTGTAAATCCAACCATGCCGTATGATACATATTAAGAATGGATTCAAGGGGGAACGCATGATCGTATTCCCGAAAATGGTAGTAGATATGATGGAGCATGACCCGGTATGTGGTGCGATGATGATAACACATATAGGATATTATCCTAATGCTAAATGCCATTACATAGACCGGCGACTGCCGATAGATGAATATGTGCTTATCTATTGTGTGTCCGGAGCCGGATGGTGCCGACTGGGAGGGCGGAGGTATGCGGTGTCGGCCGGTCAGTATTTTGTGTTGCCTCCAGATGTGCCACATTCCTATGGGGCCTCAGATGGGGCGCCATGGTCTATTTACTGGCTGCATATCAAGGGATGGTATGCGCGGGTGCTCTTGTCGGGTGTCGGTGTGCCTCATGTATTGGCAGATGGATTGTCGTGTGGGCCGGCTCGGATACAAATGTTTGAAGAAATGTATTGTACCCTGGCAGAAGGATACGACATGGATAATCTCAGATATGCGGCGGCTGTCCTGGGGCATTACCTTGGCACATTGTTGTATCCGCATCAATTTGTGCGCGCCAACGGCGGCACCGATGCAAATGTGGCATCCGGCCACGATGCCGATGTGTGTCAGCAGGCAATATCCTATATGAAAGCGCATATCGACAAGCAGGTCACTATCAAGGAGCTGGCTGAATACACCGGATATATCCCGACGCATTTTGCCGCCGTCTTTCGTAAAAGCGTGGGGCACCCTCCAATCGCATATTTCATTTTGCTGAAAATACAGGCCGCCGCGCAATACCTCCAGAATACACGGCTGAAGGTGAATCAGATAGCGGCAAAATTCGGCTATGAAGATTTCAGCTATTTCTCCCGTGTCTTTTCCAAGGTCATGGGCTGCTCGCCATCGGACTATCGCCGGATGCCCCATTGCTGACATATGGTCCGAGTAAAAGCATCGGTGCTGTTTATCGGGGATTTTTTAACGGGCTCTTATTGCTCCGGCCTTCGCAGCTTGTCTTTTCACATTTATTATTAAAACGACCTCTTAATATATTTGGAAAATATTTGGTGGGTAAAACTAATTTGCTTATCTTTGTGTTAGAATTACAAAGGGCGAGAGAGCCCGCCGAATCTAAGAAAATTACCACATCAAAGTAGATTGGGAAACTCTTCAAATCATTCTGAAAATCCGAGACAAGCTTCGTCTGCCAATGGCGGGCCCCAACCGTGCCTTCGGGCGCGGTGTCAATCGAGACCAGGCGGATTACAAAGGTTGGCAAGCACTCAAATCCTGTCTTATCGGAGTTTCATCGCATCCTTTGATGTGGCATCTATAAAGATCAGAGTTGTCTTAATGATGGCTCTGGTCTTTTCTCTATTGTGCCAACTTCTAATAGCTTAATATATTGTCCCCGATAATAGAATATAAAGATGTGGAGCTGCACCGCAAGGAGCTTGTGGTGCTCAAGCATGTGACTTTCTGTATAGATGAAGGTCAGCTGGTGTATCTGATCGGTCGTGTGGGCTCGGGAAAGAGTACGCTGCTGAAGTCGATGTATGCCGATGTGCCTGTGGATAACGGCGAGGCGCATGTGCTGGATTATGATCTGGCCGATATGCGCCGGAGGGATGTGCCGTATCTGAGGCGCAGGATCGGCTTCGTGTTTCAGGATTTCCAGCTGCTGATGGACCGCAATGTGTATGCCAATCTGGAGTTTGTGCTAAAGGCCACCGGCTGGAAGAGCAAGGTGGATCGTGAAGAGCGTATCGAGGCGGTGCTAAAGGAGGTGGGTATGACCCATAAGTCGTACAAGATGCCTCACGAGCTGTCTGGCGGCGAGCAGCAGAGAGTGGTGATAGCGCGGTCGCTGTTGAACAGTCCGCGTCTGATTCTTGCCGATGAGCCTACTGGCAATCTCGATCCGGAGACCGGTGAGCAGATAATAAACAGCCTGAACATGATCTCGCATGCCGGAACTACGGTGGTGATAGCCACACACAATCTGCAGCTTCTGGATCAATTTCCAGGGCGTGTGCTGCGATGTGAGGACAAGCATTTGTATGTGGAAGATATAAAACTTGACTGATAAATGATGATAAGGGCATTTATTACATCCATCCTTTTTTTCTGTACGATAATATATGCCGGCGCTGAGGTGACACTGGGCTTCCGTGGCGAAGAAGCCGCCGGGATAGGCGTATATGTGAAGGAATTGGGTACAGGTAACGTGATGGCTGAGAATGATTCGCGCAAGGCCATGGTGCCTGCAAGCATCATGAAGTCTGTCACGGCTGCAACGGCCCTGTCGGTGCTTGGCGGTGATTTCAGGTATTCGACACCGGTGTATCTGTACGGAAAGCGAAATGGAAGTGATCATTCGTGCTGGGACGGAAACCTTGTTATAGAGAGCAGTGCGGATCCTACCATAGACAGTGAGCTCTTTGATGATCGGGCATCTTTGGCTAATGAGATAATAAGAGGCTTGCGTGCGGAGGGCATATGCCGCATCAATGGGAAGATAGTGATCAACGAATATCTGCAACAGTCCGGATGCGTGCCGCAATGGGAGATTGATGACGTGGCATGGGCTTATGGAGCCGGATTGTTCGGCTTCAATTTTCAGGATAATAAATTCCGGTTGTATCCGGCAACAGGGAAGGCTGTGCCCCCGCAGCCGGGGCTGGAACTGTCGGTACAAAGTGATGTAGACGGATCAGATATGCTCAGAGGAATATTCTCTGATTATCAAATGGTCTCGGGACGCAATCCGAAAGATCCTAAGTGGGTGCTTAATTCGTCTATGCCAGACCCGGCCGAGGCTTATAAGGCGCTTATCACCGAGCGGCTTAATCAGGCATCTGTGGAAATCACCGGTGCGCAAAACGATGATGAGCAGACACGCGTGCTGCTGTGCGAGCATGTCTCGCCGGTGAATACGGATATATTGCGGCAGATGATGTTTGAGAGCCACAATATGTATGCCGAGGCTATGTTGAGGGCTCTTGAGCCGGATGGCACGCGCGACGAGGCTATCAAGCGCATGCGACGTCTGTGGGATAGCCGCGGTGTGTCGGTAAGTTGCAACTTCATGGCCGATGGCAGCGGGCTGGCCCGGGCCAACAGGCTTCAGCCTGTATTTCTGGCCAATGTGCTTGAATATATGGCCAAAGGCGAGTATGCCGACACGTATGTGAGCCTGTTTCCCAAGGTGGGTAAAGAAGGCACAGTGCGCAATCTCTTGCGCAACACGGCTCTTGACGGCAAGTTGGCTCTGAAAAGCGGAAGCATGAATGCCGTGCAGTGTTTCGCAGGATATAAACTTGATGATTCAGGACGACCGACCCATGTGGTGGTGGTGATGGTCAACAGTTTCTTCTGCCCGCGTGCTCAAGTGCGGGAGGGAATTGAAAAATTTTTATTGAAAACTTTTAAATAGTCGCGATTATGACCAATATACAGTTGGATGAATTGCTAAAGGCGAATATCGAGATAGAAGGTTTGATACGTGTGATGCTGGCACGGCCTACTGAAGAGGCAGAAGTGATGCTGAAGGATAGGCTGGTACGTTTTGCCTCGCTTTGTGGAGAGGAATGCGCATCGGCGGAATTGCCGGAAGCTGGTGTGCAAACTGGTGTTGCCGATGAGCCGGAGGCGATTGAAATGGTCTCGGCCGATGAGTCTCAAGCAGAAGATGTGGTGCCGGAGGAAATTGCAGATGTCGCTCCGGATATGCTGCCACGACCGGTGTATGTGGCGGAGAGTGATGATATACGGGTGGATGAGATGCTGTCGCGCCGCGAAGCGCGTGATTTGGCCAAGGCATTCACACTCAATGATAAATTCCGTTTCATCCGGGAATTATTTTGCAACAACAAGGAGTCGTTCGATTCCGCATTGTCTCTGATAATGCGTATGAATACCCTGTCGGAAGCGGAAGTGTATCTGTATAACGACATGCAGATGGATGCCGACGACCCTACTGTGCAGGATTTCATGGCCATAGTCACCAACCATTTCAACGGGAGGTGATGAGCGGTACATTATATATAGTGCCTACCCCGGTGGGGAATCTGGCCGATATGACACCGCGCGCCATTGAGGTGCTCCGTGAGGCATCTTTGGTATTGGCAGAGGATACGCGCACCAGCGGTGTGCTCATGCAGCATTTTGGGATAGATACTCCGATGCAGAGTTTCCATAAATTCAATGAGCATGAGGCTACAGCCCCATACACCGCGCGGCTGCTCGCGGGAGAGGACATAGCATTAGTATCGGATGCCGGCACACCAGGGATATCCGATCCTGGTTTCATGCTTTCACGTGAATGCCGCCGTCAAGGCATTGATGTGGTGACATTGCCCGGTCCTACAGCTTTTGTGCCGGCTTTGGTAAGTTCGGGACTGCCGTGCGACAGGTTTGTATTCGAGGGATTCCTGCCTCCGAAGAAAGGACGTGCAAAAAGGATCGCGGCTCTTGCCGATGACGACCGCACATTTATAATATATGAATCGCCACTTAGGCTGGTAAAGACTCTGGAACAACTATCGGAGGCATGCGGCGCAGAGCGTCAGGCATCAGTTTCGCGTGAGATATCGAAGATTCATGAGGAGCACCGACGCGGCACATTGGGCGAACTCACTGTATATTTCTCTGAGAACCAACCGCGAGGCGAGATTGTTGTAATTGTGGCCGGGAAGGCAGATGAAGCTCTGCCGAAAGTGCATAAAAACAAATACAAAGATTTATAAACTATTTTATTATGAGAAATCCGCGTTTTAAATTGATGGCATTGGGCTGTGGCCTCATTGCCACCACGATGATCAGTTGCTCAGACAATGAGGAGAAGGCACGCGCCGAGCATGACAAAGCATTGCAGGAAGCTACCCGCGAACAGCTTGAACAGGCCGTGACCGAACGAGAGGAGCTTATCGAACTGCTAATGGATGTGTCGGCCGGAATGGACGATATCAAAGGAGTAGAGGACATTGTGGCCGTGAACAGTTCGGGCGAGACGGTCAACAACCGTGGTAAGATAAAATCGGACATTGCTGCCATAAAGCAGGCTCTGGAGGAACGTAAACAGAAGCTCGCCGAACTGGAAGAGCGTCTCAAAAATTCTAAAGTGAACAATTCCAAACTCCTGGCGACCATAGAAAGCCTGAAATCGCAGCTGGAATCGCAGTCGGCTGAGATAGATCAGCTGACTTCAAAGCTGGCTGCTGCAAATGTGCGTATCGGAGAACTTGACCAGGCAGTGGATTCGCTTACCACACGCGTGGATACTGTGACATCTCAGCGCGACGAGGCTCAGGCCGAGGCTCAGCGTCAGGAACAGCTGGCCAATGCGGTATATTACTGTATAGGCAGCAAGAAAGAGCTGAAGGATCACAATATTGTGGAGGGCGGCGGATTCCTGCGTAAGTCGAAGGTGCTTCAGGGCGATTTTGACCGTACGTTCTTTACCCAGGCCGACAAGCGCAGCATAACTACAATTCCGCTGCATTCAGCCAAGGCAAAGATTGTGGGCAACAATCATCCTAAAGGATCGTATGAGATTGTGGACAATCAAGGGCAGAAGGTGCTCCGGATTACCGATCCGGCTAAATTCTGGAGTGTATCCAATATTCTTGTGATACAGGTGGACTGATTGCCATTATATATACAAAAAACGCCGCGGGAGCAGGGTATCACCTTGCTCCCGCGGTCGTGTTATGTGGATTTGCGGCATATCAGGAGCCACCGAAGATCCGGCTGAAAAATCCGGGTTCGTCTCCCATCTTGATGTGCATGTTGGCTTGATTGTCTTTGGTATTCAAGAACAGTATTGAGGAGTGCATTACCAATGCTATCCATTCTTCGAAAGGTATGATGGCATTCACATTCTTCAGCGGTATGATGTGAAAGGGTGAATCTTCGGGTATGGATCCGATGTATAGGTCTTCAGTGTCAGGGTCGATTATAAGGTCATGGTGCGCGCCGCGTGTGAACAGATTAGCTATGTCCAGGCTGTCTGTACTCTGAGGGCGTTTTCTGTATTTTTTATACAGTGTTTTTATTATATCAGAAGAAATCATGTTGCAAGAGTTCTTAGAATGTCTGTTGTACTAATCAAACATCTGCATACGGATAATGTTTAAAAATAATTACATTGTAATTATTTTGTAACAAATATGGGCTCTATTATATAAAGACGTGTTTTCAGCGGTGAGGTTTAATATGGCGGCAAAGATTTTGAAAATCTGATAGGAGATAAAAAAAGAGCCTGAGATATTCAGGCTCTGGTGCCGGGATCACCGGACTGGTAAGAATGCTATTTTGTAGTTTTGATTACCGAGATTGCTCCCTGGTAGTCTGGCTCGTGGGTGATTTCTTCCACCAGATCAGAGTAGACTATATTCCTGTCACGGTCAAGTACTATTACCGCACGGGCGAGCAGTCCTTCCAAGGGGCCGTCAACGATCTGGACGCCGAATTTCTGTGAAAAGAAAGGCGAACGGAATGCTGATGCCACCACACAGTTGTCAATGCCGTTGACGGTGCAGAAGCGTGCCTCTGCGAATGGCAGATCCATGGATACACAAATCACTACGGTGTCGGCAAGGGAGGCGGCTTCCTTGTTGAAACGTCGCACACTGGCTGCGCATACTTCCGTGTCGAGGCTTGGGAATATGTTGAGTACGACTTTTTTGCCGGTGAAATCGCTGCAACTGATTTCTGTGAGATCCTTGGTGACGAGATTGTAGCAAGGGGCTTTTTCGCCTACGGCAGGGATTGTGCCGTAGGTGTGGCAGGGGGTGCCTTTGAAGTAGATAGTTTCCATCTTCTTGGAGATATTATATTGATTGTTATTGTATGAGCATTGTCTTCTGTATAACAATCGAGCCGAGGTCATTGTTGAATCCGGATATTACATCGCGAACCTTTCCTGAGCGGTCGGCGAGTATGATGGTCGGGAAAAGCGCCACGCCACAGTCGCGTACCAGGCTTCCTGCTGAGATGAGGGCTGTCTCGTCGTGGCGCAGGGAGCCAAGTAGTGAGGAGAGGTTGTCTTCACGTTTGTCGGGCGTGACCCATATGACAGATACGGAAGCAGGAATCATATCGCATGCCGTGCGTACATCGTTGATGGTGCTTTGGGCTGATGCTACCTCCGGATCAATGAAAACGAGCAGGGTAGTGGATGCGAAACCTTCGGACGATGAGTGGCTGAATCTGTCGGAGGAGCCCAGCATGCGGCATGAGAACTGGGGTAGTGGTCTATCTATCAGATTCTCGGTGCGGAAAGTGCTTTGACGCAGATTCTGGAACACGTCGGGCCATTCATTGATGAGTGCGTCTTCGGTGTATTCTATGCGTGGAGTGTTGTTGGTGCCAAGATATTCAATGCTGACGTACTGCTCGGAAATTGAGCCGGGGTTATTTACTATGTCTGTCCTGACGGGCGTCAGGGTATTTTTGTCGAATACGTAAGTGAAGGTCATTGCATCAAAACCGGAGGCGCGTTTCACTCCGTCGATTACCACCGACGGGGCGCCACTGACTACGGTGTCGGCGTGAAATTTGTACTCATACTCGGGTGATGATATGATTTCACTGATTTTGGATCCAATCATTTGCGGGAGCATGTCGGCGAACTGTGCGTTTGTCTGCACTCCGTAGCGGTTAGTATTGTCATCTTGACGGGGGCGGAAAGGGGTGATGTCGGCTCCTGCATGATACTCTTGCAGACGGTTTCCGCCGCGGTATCGATAGTGGTTTCCGCTGAAGTATGCGGAAAATCCATTAAGCTCACCGGCAGGAGTGACGGTTGACCATCTTATCACGTAATCTGCTGATGCCAGTGTGTCGGAGGGAGCGGCATCACTTTGCAAGACAATATCGTAGGTGACGGGATCCTCGGCCGATGGCAGAAGTACTTCGAAACGGGCCTTTTCGTTGTACCCCGTGGTATTGAGCAATGATTCAGCGAGGATGGTGGGTGTGATCTGCTGTTGATTCGTGGCCATAGCGGTGGCCGGGATGGTAAGGAGTGATGAAATGATGATGAGATTCCTCGTTTCCATAGGAAATAATAATTTTAATCTAATTAATAACGGTAGCCGGGGAAGAATAGTTCATGGATAATCGCTAAAAGTGACTCAAAAAATTGGCTTTGCCACCGCGCACCGGCCTGTCGGCCGACTTGCGCTATTTTTTTCGTCGAATATTCTCCGTATATTTGCAAAATATGGAAAATGAAGAAAGATTCAATGAGATGCAGCGGCTGAAGAGAAGGCTGTTTGCAATGCGTAACGGTATTGTGGCCGATGCGTTGCGTAAGGGGGGATGCCCGTTCCGCATCATATTCGGAGTGAATTTGCCTCAGCTGAGCGAGATTGCAGCGGATTGTGGTGCGTCGCCTGAGTTGGCAGAGAAGTTATGGGCAAATACCACAACCCGGGAGAGCATGTTGATAGCGCCGATGCTTATGCCGGTGGAAGTGATGGATGAAGAACGGGTGAGTTGCTGGGTGGGAAGTGTCCCTTCTGTTGAAGTGGCTGATGTGCTGTGCCACAGGTTGTTGAAGCGCCTTCCGGATGCGCCGTCAGTGGCGGAGCGGTTGTATCTACATGCTCGAACAGACATGGAGCGCTATACGGCAGTGCGGCTGATGTTCAATCTTGTGTACAAGCATCCGGCCAGAGCCAGGGCGTTGGCAGAAAAGGAAGTGATGCGCCGGTGTGGGCTTACTCAGCGCGTGTCTCGGATGCTTGTGGAAGAGGCCGGATATGTGTTGAATCCCGAGTCTTTAAGCGAATAATAGAGCTGCACGGTAGACCAGGAACGCGAATACCCATGCGACAGCAGTGTTGTATATCACACTGAAGGCTCCATAGCGCCAAGAGCCGGTTTCACGTACTATGGATGTGATAGTGGCGATGCATGGGCAATACAGCAGGATGAACACCATGAAGCTGAGTGCGGCCGCCGGGGTGAAATCCGGGTTGCCGGTTATGGCAGAAGGTGAGGTGAGTCGTTCGCCCAGACGCTGGTCGGAGACTGCTTCGTCGTTGGTGTAGAGCACGCCAAGTGTGGATACGACAATCTCTTTTGCGGGCACACCTGCGAGTGCGGCCACGGATGCCCGCCAGTGGAATCCGAGCGGAGCCATCACGGGGTTGATGGCCTTGCCCGCGATCTCCAGATATGAATCGGTGGAGAGGTTTATTCTTTCAGATTGTTCTACGGAATCAGCGGTGGTATCATGGATAGGAAAGTAGTTGAGTGCCCATACTACAATGCTGGCCACAAGGATGATTCCGCCCATTTTCTTTAGATACTGCTGCCCTTTGGCCCATGTGTGGCGAAGTGACGCGCGCATGGTAGGGATGCGGTAAGGTGGGAGCTCCATTACGAAAGGTGTCTCGTCGTCATGGAAATAGAAACGCCTTAGGAGCCTGGCAGTGAGCATGGCCACGATGATGCCGAGGATATACAGGGCCATGAACATGACTGTGGCGTGGGATGGGAAGAAGGTGCCGATCAGCAGGACGTAAATAGGTATGCGTGCCGAGCATGACATAAACGGGTTGATCAGGATGGTGATCAGACGGCTCGACCGGCTTTCGATGGCGCGGGCCGACATTATGGCTGGTACATTGCATCCGAAGCCCATCACAAGTGGAATGAACGATTTTCCGTGCAGTCCTATGCGGTGCATCACCTTGTCCATTATGAAAGCGGCTCTGGCCATGTAGCCCGAATCTTCCATGAACGAGATGCAGAAGTACAGTATCAGTATGTTCGGCAGGAACACTATCACGCCTCCTACTCCGCCGATTATGCCGTCGGCGATAAGATCCTTGAATATGCTGTCGGGCATGTATCTGCCTACAAGCGCGCTCAGGGCCGTCACGCCGTTGTCAATCCAGTCCATGGGATATTGTCCGAGAGTGAATGTGGCCCAGAATACGAAGAACATTATCAGGAAGAAGAGCGGGAAGCCGAAAAGTTTGTTGGTGACAAATGTGTCAATGATATGAGTTGTGGATGCTGTGTTCCGCTCTCCGGCTATGTAGGTCTCAGCCAGTGCGCCGGCGATGAATCCGTATTTCTCGGCAGCTATCACGGCGGCAATATCTTCGTTGCCGTCGGAAAGAGAGTCGTATTGAGCGGTAAGGTTGTCGCGAAGCGATAGGATCGATGCTGATTCCGGTGATTCCTTGATTATGGCTTCGGCTTCGGAGTCATTCTCAAGGAGCTTTATTGCAAGGTAGCGGGGAGAGAAGTGCCGCCCGATGTAGTTGTCTTTTTTAAGGGCGTCGATAAGTTCGCGCGCCATTTTTTCTATGTCGGAGCCGAGATTGACATGAATGTGGCGCACTGAGCGGTTATCATCCTCGAAAACGGATATAATTGTGTCGAAAAGATGGCCGACACCTTCGCCAGTCTTTGATACCACGGGTGTCATAGGGACTCCGATCATGCTGCCGAGCATTTCATAGTCGAGCGATGCGCCACGGGCACGTAATTCGTCGTACATGTTCAGTGCGATTACCATTCGCCGGTCCATGTCGATGAGCTCGGTGGTGAGGTACAGATTGCGTTCGAGATTGGAGGTGTCCACAACGTTGACAATCACGTCTGGAGTTTCGTCCTTGAGGTATCTGCGCACATATAGTTCCTCCGGTGAGTATGATGCCAGGGAGTATGTGCCGGGCAGATCCACTATGTTGAATCTGTATCCTTTGTATTCGAAGTGCCCTTTTTTTGCGTCGACAGTCACGCCGCTGTAATTGCCTACATGTTCGCTGGCGCCAGAAGCGATATTGAAAAGAGATGTCTTCCCGCAGTTGGGGTTGCCGATCAGTGCTAAGTTGATGACTTTGCTTCCGGTATGATGTTTTGGGGCGGATTGTCCTGTATGAGTGTCGTTTGTGTCGTGGATCGCAGCATCCTGTTCGATGGGCTCTACCTCTATCATTTTCGCTTCAGAGAGTCTGAGCGATACTTCGTAGCCCATTATTGAATATTTCACCGGATCACGCAGCGGGGCATACAGCACGCACTGCACTTCATGTCCGCGGACGAAGCCCATTTCCATGGCACGTTTGCGAAAGGCGCCATGGCCCAGGATTTTGACCACAACGGCGCGTTCTCCGGTATGTAAATCGGATAATTTCATAAATACGAGTGCAAATTTCCGAATTTTTTTTGTGGCGTGCAATACCTAATAATAGGTATATGCTATTTGCGGTACTTGTCCTCGGCCGTATCTGACAGGATACTTGTATAGGAAGCGTATCTTGACTGGGCTATGATGCTGTCGGCCACGGCCTGACGCACTGCGCACCCTGGCTCATGTGTGTGTGTGCAGTTGGCGAAACGGCATTTCTGCGATATCTTGAAGATCTCAGGGAAAAAATGTGCCACCTCGGCATGGTCGAAGTCAATGGTGCCGAATCCACGTATGCCCGGAGTGTCTATGATGTCGCCGCCTTCCGGCAGGTGGTATAGTTCGGAGAACGTGGTGGTATGCATGCCTTGGTCATGTGCTTCGGATATGGCGGCGGTACGTACCCCGGCATCGGGTACAAGGTCGTTGACAATTGTTGATTTTCCTACGCCTGAATTTCCGGTGAGCAGGGTTACTTTGTCTTTTAAAGCGGATATAAGCTCCTCAAGCCCTATGCCAAGGGTGGCAGACAGGTGGATTACCGGATACCCGATGGATGTATATAAATAAGTGAATGCGTCAAGGTACTCACGGCTCTCATCTTCTGTCAGGAGGTCAATTTTATTGATGATTATCAGCGGCTGCACATTGTAGGCTTCGGCTGTGGCCAGAAAGCGGTCGATGAATGTTGTTGATGTAGTGGGGTGGGCGAGTGATGTCACTATGGCTGCCTGATGGAGATTGGCGGCGATAATGTGCGATTCCTTTGAGAGGTTGCTCGCCCGTCTTATAATGTAATTGTCCCTTGGCGAAATTGATGTGATGTAAGCTGTGCCGTCTGAGCCTGGTGTTCCGATCTCAACATGGTCGCCTACGGCCACGGGGTTGGTAGTGCGGATGCCTCGTATTCGGAAGTTGCCTTTGACCTTGCAGGGTATCTGCAGGCCGTCTGATGTTTCTACTATGTAATGGGATCCTGTGTTGCGTATGACTGTGCCGTTCATGTTGTATAAACGTTTGGTTGGGTCAAAGTTACGATAAAAAAATCAATTATGCTAAACAAAATTAACGTTTTGATTGTTAATGTATTAAATTGAGATAGGAAAGGCAATTTGTAAATAGTTTGTAATATATGGTGACAAAATGAATTATTTTTATTAAATTTGCCGACGTAATAGGTACATATTAAAGTTTTGTCTAACTAAATTCTACAAGAGACATGAACACAGAAGCAATCGGCAATTATGCCGGCGCCGTATGGCAGGCTCTTAATGAGGCAGATGCCCTGGGTGTGAAGCAAATCAAAAAAATCACCAAACTTAAGGACAAAGAGGTCTATGCCGCCTTTGGCTGGCTCGCCCGCGAGAACAAAATCGTTATGGCTCCCGATCCCGAAGATGAGAAAGAGATGATCGTGTCGCTGATACGATAATTTTCCAAGTCTTATTATACGTAAACACAGAGGCGCCCTTCCGGGGAGTCTCTGTCGTTTTTTTATTTGGTGCCGGCGGTATTTTTTAGTATTTTTGTCAAAAACTATTGCCAATGAGAAGAATTTGCCTTGCCGTGTTGCTTTTGGTGGGCTGCATGTGTGCCGCGGAAGAATTTGTAGGGGCATGGATGCATACTGTGTACCAGCCTCAGTATGCGGAGCAGACTACGCAGCAGAATAAAAAATATCTTATCGGACAGCTGGATGCGCTCAGGGATGCCGGAGTCACGGATGTGCTGTTTCAGGTGCGTCCGAGTGCGGACGCGTTCTACCAGAGCGACCTGGAGCCATGGAGCAGATTCCTGACCGGTACAGCCGGAAAGGCGCCGGTGCCATTTTGGGATCCCCTGCAGTTCATGGTCGCGGAGGCTCATGCCAGAGGAATGAAACTGCACGCTTGGCTCAATCCATATCGGGTGACTACGTCAAAAAACGAAAGTCTGCCCAAAACACACATATATCATAAGGAGCCTTGGCGTTTTGTAAAATATGAAGGCGATGGCAAGGTGTATTTTGACCCAGGAGTGCCGGAAAACAGGGCATTCATTGTTGCTGTTGTGGAGGATATTGTGAGCCGGTATGATGTGGACGGGATTCATTTTGACGATTATTTCTATCCTTATCCGGCTAAAGGGAAGGAGTTCCCTGACGGTAAGTCGTTCAGGAAATATGGCAAGGGCATGAAGCGTGGCGATTGGCGCCGCCGCAATGTGGATATGTTGGTACAAGAGGTCGGTAAGGCAATAAAGCAACTGCGCCCGGAGGTCAGATTCGGGATAAGCCCGTTCGGCGTATGGCGCAATAAGAAGAACGATCCGCGAGGCTCAGAGACAAGTGCGTTGCAGAATTATGATGATCTGTATGCCGATGTCATACTATGGGCCGAAGAAGGATGGATTGACTATCTGATACCTCAGCTCTACTGGGAGGACGGCCATCCGCGCGCACCATACACTCCGCTGGCTTTATGGTGGGCGCAGGCGGTGGATCCTCGATGTGACTTGTATATCGGTCAGGACGCGGAACGGACTATGAAATGCGGTGAGTTGGATTTGAAGCTCGGGCTATGTGACGATTTGGATGCCGTGAAGGGTGTATGCTGGTGGCCGGCGTATTATGTCAGCGCCAATAAGGATGGGATTGCAGACAGGCTTAAATCGCGCAATCATAAGCAAGTGGGGAGGTGATGATTTCTGTAATCGTACCGGTCTACAATGCGGAAAAATATCTTAGCTGCTGCGTAGACAGTATATTGGGGCAGACGTACCGTGATCTGGAGATTATACTTGTAGACGATGGCTCTACGGACAGGTCAGGGGATATATGCGATCGTTATGCCCGGATTGATCCGCGTGTGAGCACGGTGCATACGGCCAATGGCGGTGTGTCAAGAGCGCGCAACGCGGGGCTTGACATAATGCGTGGTGACTGGGTGGCTTTTGTTGATGCTGATGATGAGCTGATGCCTGATTTTTGCTCCACTATGGAACGGATTGCTACAGAATCATCGGCATGTGCGGTTTGGGGCGGTTTTAGGCGGGATAAAAAAAAGAGATGCGCAGGGGCGCAGATTGAAGTCGGGGTCGTGTCTGCCTCGCAGGCATTGCGTGATATGCTGTATCAGCGTAATGTTGACTGTTCGGTATGTGGCAAATTATTTTCAGCCGCTCTGTTCCGCGATTTAAGATTTACTGCAGGGAGGCGCTATGAGGATCTTGATTTGTGTTATAGACTGTTGTCGCAGTGTCAAGATCCGATAGCTGTGGCTGATTGTAAACTTTATTTTTACAGACGCAATGCCGAGAGTTTTCTCGGGGTGTTTACTGCTGAAAGACTTGATGTTCTGACAGTGGTGGATGATATTGAGTGTGCGTCGGGAGATGATGTCTGTCTGTCGGCAGCCGCCCGTTCCAGGAAGCTGAGTGCGAATTTCAATATGTTTATACTTGCATCGGCTTCAGGAAATATGGGGGTGGCCGATGTTTGTTGGGGGGTGGTGCGCAATTATAGAGGGGAGGCGCTTATGGATCCTAATGTGCGTTTGAAGAATAAGATCGGAGCTTTGCTCTCGTATCTCGGGCGCAATACAGTTCTTTTTGCCGCAAGACTCATGTATCCTTGCTGTAAATAATTTTATGGAGCTAATAGCGCTATTATGATGTTTTTTTCATCATGAGTTGCGAGGTTGACGAGTGTATTGGCCTATGGAAAAATATTTAGATAGAAATATATAGAAATATTTGGAAATTAGCGAGATAATTGCTAACTTTGCAAAGTTTTTCAGGGCAATATTGCGTCTGTATATCGTTAATCTATTGGAAAATAGTGCGGTATAGTGGCGTTTGTGCTGAATGGCAATTGAATTTATATTACAAAGAGATAAAGAATTTTTAAGTAAAATTAACAAACTAAGATGCCTACTATTTCGCAATTAGTAAGAAAAGGACGCGTGGCGCTCGAGGATAAGAGCAAGTCGCCCGCGCTCGACTCATGCCCCCAGCGTCGTGGCGTGTGCGTGCGCGTGTACACCACCACACCTAAGAAGCCTAACTCGGCTATGCGTAAAGTCGCTCGTGTGCGACTCACCAACGGTAAAGAGGTCAACTCCTACATCCCTGGAGAAGGCCACAACCTGCAGGAGCACTCGATTGTACTTGTACGTGGCGGTCGTGTAAAAGACCTTCCCGGTGTGCGTTACCACATCGTTCGCGGCACACTTGATACATCCGGTGTCAAGGATCGCACGCAGCGTCGCTCCAAATATGGTGCCAAACGTCCGAAGGCCGGTGCAGCCAAGAAGTAATCTTATTATATAATAAGGTGAAGTAAACTAAACGCATCGCGAGATTAATCTCAAATTCTAAAGAGAACTAAAAGTTTAACTCGTTTTCGATTTCTTGATTAGCAGAAACCACCGGCTGAGTAAGTGACCCGCTGAAAACCGGCTACCTCCAGAGGGATGGCCGCGGGCAACACTGAAGATGACAAAGCAACAAGCAGCCAAGCAATCAAAAACACAACGCTGAACAAACCAAATGAGAAAGGCTAAGCCTAAGAAAAGGGTAATTCTGCCCGATCCAGTGTTCGACGACGTAAGAGTTTCAAAATTCGTCAACCATCTGATGTATGATGGCAAAAAGAACACAGCTTACACTATTTTCTACAACGCTCTTGAGACTGTGAAGGCCAAACTTCCCAATGAGGAAATGACATCCCTCGAAATCTGGAAGAAGGCTCTTGAGAACGTAACTCCCCAGGTCGAAGTGAAGTCACGCCGTGTCGGCGGTGCAACATTCCAGGTGCCTACCGAGATCCGTCCCGACCGCAAGGAATCAATATCAATGAAAAATCTTATTTCTTATGCCCGCAAGCGTGGCGGTAAGACTATGGCAGAAAAACTTGCTGCTGAGATTGTCGATGCCTTCAACCTTCAGGGCGGTGCTTTCAAACGTAAAGAAGATATGCACAAGATGGCCGAAGCCAACCGTGCTTTCGCTCATTTCCGCTTCTAACATTTTCATTGCATATATTCCTAACTGACAACGCAAAATGGCTAAAACAGACGCAAATCTCAAATATACCCGCAATATCGGTATCATGGCTCACATCGATGCCGGTAAGACCACTACTTCGGAACGCATCCTTTTCTATACCGGTCTTACTCACAAGATCGGCGAGGTGCACGATGGTGCAGCAACCATGGACTGGATGGAGCAGGAGCAGGAGCGCGGTATCACAATCACTTCAGCTGCTACCACAGCATTCTGGAAATATAACGACGAAAAGTACAAGATCAACCTGATTGACACTCCAGGGCACGTCGATTTCACTGTAGAAGTTGAGCGCTCCCTGCGTGTGCTTGATGGTGCAGTTGCCACATTCTGCGCCGTGGGCGGTGTTGAGCCGCAGTCCGAGACTGTATGGCGTCAGGCTGATAAATACAATGTGCCCCGAATCGGCTATGTAAACAAAATGGACCGTTCGGGTGCCAATTTCTTCGAGGTGTGCCGTCAGCTCAAAGAAGTGCTCGGTGCAAATCCGTGCCCCATTCAGATTCCCATTGGCGCTGAAGAGACGTTCAAGGGAGTCGTTGACCTAATTAAGATGAAGGCTATCTTCTGGCATGATGAGGCTATGGGCGCCGACTATGTAGAAGAGGATATTCCCGCCAACCTCCAGGACGAGGCCGCCGAGTATCGTGACAAGATGCTGGAGAAGATTGCCGAGTATGATGATGATCTTATGGCAAAATACTTCGACGATCCTTCCACGATCACTATGGACGAGATCAAATCCGCCCTGCGCAATGCTACCCTCAAGATGGAAGTTGTGCCCATGATCTGCGGCTCATCTTTCAAGAACAAGGGTGTGCAGTGCCTTCTTGATGCGGTCTGCGCATATCTTCCCAGTCCTCTTGATGCCGGTGCTGTCGAAGGCCACTCAATTGACAATCCAGACGAAATTGAGACCCGTGAGCCATCATCCGACGCTCCCATGTGCGCTCTTGCATTCAAGATTGCAACCGACCCCTATGTAGGCCGCCTCACATTCTTCCGTGTGTATTCCGGAGATGTAGTTGCAGGATCGTATGTGCTTAACAGCCGTTCAGGAAAGAAAGAACGTGTGTCGCGTCTTTTCCAGATGCACTCGAACAAGCAGAATCCCAAAGAGGCCATCACTTGCGGCGATATTGGTGCCGGTGTTGGTTTCAAGGATATCCGCACTGGCGATACGCTCTGCGATGAGAATCATCCTATTGTGCTTGAGGCTATGGAATTCCCCGATCCTGTTATCGGTATCGCCGTTGAGCCCAAGACTCAGAAAGACCTTGATAAACTCGGCGTGGGTCTGCAGAAACTCGCCGAAGAGGATCCCACATTCCGTGTGGAAACCAACGAGGAGACCGGTCAGACCGTTATCTCGGGTATGGGTGAGCTTCACCTTGATATAATCATCGACCGTCTGCGCCGCGAATTCAAGGTCGAATGCAACCAGGGCCGTCCCCAGGTTACATATAAGGAAGCAATCACCAAGCCAGTAGAGCTTCGTGAGGTATTCAAGAAGCAGACCGGTGGTCGTGGTAAATTCGCCGACATCATTGTCCGTGTCGAGCCCGTTGACGAAGAATTCCAGGGCAACCTGCAGTTTGTTGACGAGGTCAAGGGTGGTAATATTCCTAAGGAATTCATCCCGTCGATTCAGAAAGGCTTCACAACAGCAATGCGCAATGGTGTGCTCGCCGGGTTCCCAGTGGAACATCTCAAAGTGACAGTGCTCGATGGTTCGTTCCACCCCGTGGACTCCGATCAGCTGTCATTCGAGCTTTGTGCCATCCAGGCGTTCAAGAAGGCTTCAGAAAAAGCCGGCCCCGTCCTGCTTGAGCCTATCATGAAGATAGAAGTGGTTACACCTGAAGAATCCATGGGTGACGTAATCTCCGACCTGAACAAGCGCCGTGGCCAGGTGGAAGGCATGGAAACGAGCCGCTCAGGCGCGCGCGTTGTCAAAGCCAAGGCTCCCCTTGCTGAAATGTTCGGTTATGTGACAGCGCTCCGTACCATCACCTCCGGACGTGCGACATCCACCATGACCTTCTCACACTATGCTGAGGTTTCCAACTCAATCGCCCGCAATGTGCTCACCGAGTGCCAGGGTCGCGTTGACCTTCTCAAATAATTGATAATAAAAAGAATCATAATATGAGTCAGAAAATTCGCATCAAACTCAAATCTTACGATCACAATCTCGTGGATAAATCCGCTGAGAAGATCGTGAAGACAGTGAAGGCAACCGGCGCGGTGATCAGCGGTCCCATTCCCCTGCCTACACACAAACGCATCTTTACTGTAAACCGCTCAACTTTCGTCAACAAGAAAGCCCGCGAGCAGTTCGAACTCTCCGGCTACAAGCGCCTCATTGACATCTACAACTCCACCACAAAGACTGTGGATGCGCTGATGAAACTTGAACTCCCCAGCGGTGTCGAAGTAGAAATCAAAGTCTAACAAATCTTACCAGTTGCCGCCCATACAAGTGGTAGCGGCAACTGATATATAATAATTCAATCAACCACAAACTACAAAGAAATGCCAGGATTAATTGGAAAAAAAATCGGAATGACATCCGTTTTCAGTGCCGACGGCAAAAATGTGCCGTGCACTGTTATCGAAGTAGGTCCTTGCGTGGTAACACAGATCAAAACAGTTGAGAAGGACGGCTATGCCGCTCTCCAGCTCGGTTTCCAGGAGCAGAAGGAAAAGCACTGCACAAAGCCCGAGCTTGGACACTTCAAAGCTGCAGGTGTTACACCCAAGCGCCACTTGGCCGAGTTCAACGGGTTTGACAAAGAGTACGCCCTCGGCGATACCATCGCAGTGGATCTCTTTACCGAACAGGACTTCGTCGACATCGTCGGCACCTCTAAGGGTAAAGGCTTCCAGGGTGTAGTTAAGCGCCATGGTTTCGGTGGCGTAGGTCAGACTACCCACGGTCAGCACAACCGTCTGCGCGCGCCCGGCTCTATCGGTGCCTGCTCCTATCCCGCAAAGGTATTCAAAGGAATGCGTATGGCCGGCCAGATGGGCAACGAACGTGTGACTGTGCAAAACCTCCAGGTTATTAAAGTAATCCCCGAACACAACCTTCTGATGATCAAAGGCTCTGTGCCCGGCCATAAAGGTTCAATCGTTTTAATTGAGAAATAATATGGAACTCGCAATCTTAAATCAGAATGGCCAGGATACCGGCCGCAAAGCCGTCCTTAACGACGAAGTATTCGGTATCACCGTCAACGAGAATGCCGTATATCTCGATGTAAAACAGTATCTCGCCAATCAGCGTCAGGGCACACATAAAGCCAAGGAACGCAGCGAGGTGTCAGGCTCTACCCGTAAACTGCACAAGCAGAAAGGCGGCGGCGGCTCACGAATCGGTGACATCAACTCACCTGTGCTCGTAGGTGGTGGCCGTGTGTTCGGCCCCCGTCCCCGTGACTACCGTTTCAAGCTCAACAAGAAAGTGAAGGATCTCGCTCGTAGAAGCGCTTGGTCTCAGAAAGCTCTTGATGGACAGATAATCGTTGTTGATGATATCAAATTCGAAGCCCCCAAAACTAAAGAATTTGTAAAGTTTGCTAAAAACCTTAAAATTGACGGCAAAAAGGTCCTCGTGGTTTTGGCAGACAAAAATAATGACGTATATTTGTCTATTCGTAACGTCGCCGGCGCTCGACTGATGAACGCTGCCGATGTTAATACCTATGCTATCCTCAACAACAGCGCGATCGTCCTCACCGAAAGCGCCCTTGCTGCTATTAACAATAAGTAACCGACAAGTCACAGGAAACAATGGACATACAGATTCAACCAATCGTAACTGAAAAAGCAACCCGTCTCATCGAGCGTCCCGGTTGCTACACTTTCCGCGTTTCTCCTGAAGCTAACAAATACCAGATCAAGGATCTCGTAGAGAAGCTCTATGGCGTGAAAGTTGCTAATGTGAATACAGCCAATATGCGCGGCAAGAACAAATCGCGCTGGACTAAATCAGGCCTTCTCCGCGGTAAGACCGTAGCTTGGAAAAAAGCGATGGTCACACTCGCGGAAGGTCAGACTATCGACTTCTATAGCAATATCTGATAAGAAATGGCAGTAAAAAAATTCAAGCCCACAACACCTGGGCAGCGTCACAAAGTTATCGGCTTATTCAAGGGTACCAGAAGCGTCACCACGCTCACCAAAGAAGACGGCAAGACTGTGAAGACAGTCAAAACCGTGAATGTAACTGCCTCTAAGCCGGAGAAATCTCTTACAGTCGGCAAGCGCGCCTCTGGCGGTCGTAACGCCGAAGGCCATCTCACCGCTCGCTACCTTGGCGGTGGCCACAAGCGCAAATACCGTATAATTGACTTTAAGAGAAACAAAGATGGCATACCCGCTGTAGTAAAAGCCATCGAGTACGATCCTAACCGTTCTGCTCGTATCGCCCTCCTTTACTACGTAGACGGAGCCAAAGCCTACATAATCGCCCCCAACGGCCTTGAAGTAGGTGCCACTGTAGTATCCGGCCCTGATGCAGCGCCTGAGATCGGCAACGCCCTTCCCCTTGGTGCCATCCCCGTCGGTACAGTTATCCACAACATCGAGCTTCGTCCTGGCCAGGGCGCGTTCATGGCGCGTTCAGCCGGTACTTTTGCTCAGCTCGTATCTCGCGAAGGAGATTACGCAATTATCAAATTACCTTCAGGTGAAACACGCAAGATCCTCTGCGCCTGCAAAGCTACCGTAGGCGTCGTAGGCAACAGCGAGCACTCTCTCGAACAGTCCGGTAAGGCCGGTCGTAGCCGTTGGCTCGGTCGTCGTCCCCACAACCGCGGCGTAGTCATGAACCCCGTGGATCACCCCATGGGTGGTGGCGAAGGTCGTGCCTCTGGTGGTCATCCCCGCTCACGCAAGGGTCTGTACTCCAAGGGTCTTAAGACACGTGCTCCGAAGAAACATTCATCGAAGTACATTATCGAGAGAAGAAAGAAGTAATCTGATTAATTGAGTAACTATGAGTCGTTCATTAAAAAAAGGTCCCTTCATCAGCGTAAAACTCGAAAAGAAAGTAGCTGACATGGATGCATCAGGCAAAAAAGCCGTCATCAAGACCTGGAGCCGCGCCTCCATGATAGCACCCGAATTCGTCGGCCACACATTCGCTGTGCACAACGGCAACAAATTCATCCCTGTCTACGTGACCGAAAATATGGTAGGCCACAAGCTCGGTGAATTCGCCCCCACACGTACATTCCGCGGACACGCCGGTAACAAGAAAAAATAATTGGGACCCACACTGTAAATAACTGTATAAACTAATTACTACAATGGGTAAAAGAAAAAGAATAGCAGCCGACAACATGAAGGAACAGCGCCGCGAGATCGCTTTCGCCAAACTGACCAACGTGCCGTCATCGCCCCGCAAAATGCGCCTCGTCGCCGACATGATCCGCGGCACCGAGGTATTCCGCGCCCTTGGCATTCTCCACTTCTCCAACAAGCAGGCCGCTGCCCCCCTGGAAAAACTCCTTCGCTCGGCCATCGCCAACTGGGAAGCCAAAAACGAAACAAAAGCCGAAGCCGGACAACTTTATATTTCCACTATCTTCGTCAATCCCGCGCCAATGCTCAAACGCCTCCGTCCCGCTCCGCAGGGCCGTGGATACCGCATCCGCAAACGCGCCAACCACGTCACCCTCATTGTTGACGATATCGCTAACAAAACAAAAAAGGATTAAAAAATGGGACAGAAAGTCAATCCAATAGCAAACCGCTTAGGCATTATCCGCGGTTGGGACTCTAACTGGTTCGGCGGTCGCAAATATGGCGACACCATCCTCGAAGACTCCAAGCTCCGCAAATATCTCAGCGTTCGTCTTGCAAAATGCAGCGTTTCCCGCATCGTGATAGAGCGCACACTCAAACTTATCACAATCACCGTCTGCACTTCCCGTCCCGGCCTCATCATCGGCAAGGGAGGTCAAGATGTGGAAAAACTCAAGGAAGAGCTCCGCAAGATCACCGACAAAGACGTTCAGATCAACGTATTCGAAGTTAAACGTCCCGAACTCGATGCCGAAATCGTAGCATCCACCATCGCTCGTCAGATCGAAGGTAAGATCGCTTACCGTCGCGCAGTAAAGATGGCTGTGGCCTCTACGATGCGTGCCGGAGCAGAAGGCATCAAAATTCAGGTTTCCGGTCGCCTCAACGGCGCTGAAATGGCCCGTTCAGAAATGTTCAAGGAAGGCCGTACCCCTCTCCATACTCTCCGTGCAGACATCGACTATGCCCTCGTAGAGGCCCACACCAAAGTCGGTGTCGTAGGCGTGAAAGTCTGGATCTGCCGTGGCGAAGTTTACGGTCACCGCGACCTCGCACCTAACTTCACCGCACAGAAAGAAGGGCGCTCATCACAGCAGCAAGGCGCTCCCCGTCGCGGCGGTTTCCGCAGACCTAAAAACAATCGTTAAACTTCTTTAACCGTTTAACCAACAATGCTTCAACCTAAAAAAACCAAATTCCGCCGCCAGCAAAAAGGCCGCATGAAGGGTAACGCCCAGCGCGGCAATCAGCTCGCTTTCGGCTCATTTGGCATCAAGACCCTCGAATCCAAATGGATCACCGGTCGCCAAATTGAAGCCGCTCGTATCGCGGTGACACGTTATATGCAGCGTCAGGGTCAGATCTGGATCCGTATCTTCCCCGACAAACCCATTACAAAAAAGCCTGCCGAAGTCCGCATGGGTAAAGGTAAAGGTAACCCCGAGGGTTATGTGGCTCCCGTTACTCCGGGCCGCATCATCATCGAAGTCGAAGGCGTAAGCTACGACATAGCAAAGGAAGCCCTCCGCCTTGCCGCTCAGAAACTCCCTGTTATCACCAAATTCGTTGTCGCTCGCGACTATGATCCCACTCAAAACGTCTAAGCAATCATGAAGAAAGATGAAATCAAGGAGATGAGCACTCCCGACCTCGTTGAGCACCTCGCTCAGATGGAAAAAGAATATCGTCAGATGGTAATCAACCACTCCATCTCACCGCTCGACAATCCTGCTAAAATCACCGCCGACCGCCGCATGATCGCCCGTGTCAAAACAGAGCTCCGCGCGCGTGAACTTAATAACAAATAATCCGGTTCAATAATGGAAGAAAATCGTAACCTCAGAAAAGAGCGCATCGGCGTGGTTACCTCCAACAAGGGCGACAAAACTATCACTGTCGCCATCAAATGGAAGGAAAAACACCCCATTTACGGTAAATTCGTCAACAAAACCAAAAAATATCACGCTCACGACGAAAACAACGAATGCAGCGTAGGCGATACCGTAAGGCTGATGGAAACACGCCCCCTCAGCAAGACTAAAAGATGGCGCTTAGTAGAAATTATAGAAAAAGTTAAGTAAAAATGATACAGACCGAAACCCGCTTAAACGTAGCAGACAACAGCGGCGCAAAAGAAGTCCTCTGCATCCATGTCCTCGGTGGCACTGGTCGCAGGTACGCTACTGTCGGCGACATCATTGTCGTTTCCGTCAAAAGCGTAATCCCCAGCTCCGATGTCAAGAAAGGCACCGTTTCAAAAGCTGTAGTCGTCCGTACCAAAAAAGAAATCCGCCGTCCCGACGGTTCCTATATCAGATTCGACGACAACGCTTGCGTCCTCCTCAATAACGCCGGTGAACTCCGTGGCACACGTATCTTCGGCCCGGTAGCACGCGAACTCCGCGCTACAAACATGAAAATCGTTTCACTTGCCCCGGAAGTACTTTAATCCCACCTAAAAGCATCTAAAAATGAGCAAGATATTTATCAAGAAAGACGACGTTGTCTTCGTCCTCTCCGGTGATGACCGCGGCCAGCAGGGCCGTGTCCTTTCCGTAGACAGAAAAAAAGGACGCGCAATCGTTGAAGGCGTCAACATGATCACAAAAGCCATGAAGCCCAATGCCCAGCATCCCCAGGGTGGCCTCGTGAAAATGGAAGCGCCTATCCGCCTTTGCAAACTCGCCCTCATCGATCCTAAATCAGGCAAACCTACCCGTATCGGTATCCGCAAGGACGAAAACGGCAATAAAGTACGCTATTCTAAAAAATCAGGTCAAGAGATTAAGTAATGAGCAACACTAAGATTAAACAGGACTACCTGGAGCGCATCGTTCCTGCCCTGACAAAAGAATTCAGCTACACCACCCCGATGCAGGTGCCCAAGCTCAAGAAAATTGTCATTAACCAGGGTCTGGGCGAAGCCACTCAAGACAAAAAAATCATCGACACCGCCATCGCTGAGCTCACCGCCATCACTGGCCAGAAAGCTGTCGCTACCCTCTCGCGCAAGGATATATCCAACTTTAAGCTCCGTAAGAAAATGCCTATCGGTGCCATGGTCACACTCCGCCGCGAGAAAATGTATGAATTCCTCGAACGTCTGATCCGCATCGCACTGCCACGTATCCGTGACTTCAAAGGTATCGAAGGCAAACTTGATGGCCGCGGCAACTACACCCTCGGCATCAACGAGCAGATCATCTTCCCCGAGATCAACATCGACAACATCAGCAAGCTCATGGGTATGAACATCACTTTCGTGACATCAGCAAATACCGATGAAGAAGGTTACGCCCTCCTCCGCCATTTCGGCTTGCCCTTTAAGAACGCTAAAAATTAATCAGCATTATTTATGGCAAAAGAATCAATGAAGGCCCGCGAGGTCAAGAGAGCAAAACTCGTTGCCAAATACGCAGAGCGCAAGAAAGCCCTCAAGCAGGCCGCCAAAGAGGCCGCAATCGCCGGCGAGAGCGCTTACGATATTTACCAGCAGCTCCAGAAGCTCCCCAAAAATGCCTCTGCTGTCCGTATGCACAACCGCTGCTCCATCACCGGTCGTCCAAAAGGATACATGCGCCAGTTCGGCATCTCTCGCATCCAGTTCCGTGAAATGGCCTCCGCCGGTCTTATTCCCGGCGTAAAGAAAGCAAGCTGGTAATTCATCTCTCACCCACTTGCAAGCAAGAATATTAAATATTGTTGGGTCAGCCCAATCAATTTAACAAATCAATAAAATGACAGATCCTATAGCAGACTATCTGACAAGATTGAGGAACGCCGTCAAAGCCAACCACCGCGTTGTCGAAATACCCGCCTCGAACTTGAAAAAAGAGATTACACGTATTCTCTTCGAACAGGGTTACATCCTCAACTACAAATTCATCGAGGGTGAGAACCCTGCCGGAACTATCAAAATAGCCCTTAAATACGATCCCAAAGATCGTGTGAATGCTATCAAAGGCCTGAAACGCGTATCCCGCCCCGGCCTTCGTCAGTATACCGGCTACAAACAGATGCCACGTGTCCTCAACGGCCTCGGCATCGCCATCCTTTCCACATCCCAGGGTGTGATGACAAATAAAAAAGCCGCCGAGCTTAAAGTTGGCGGCGAAGTACTCTGCTACGTTTATTAATCCACTAAATCACTTTCAATATGTCAAGAATTGGTAAAGCTCCTATCGCTATCCCCGCTAAAGTTGAGGTGAAAGTGGACAACAACAACGTAGTCACCGTAAAAGGTCCGAAAGGCACCCTCACACAGGCCGTGAACCCCGATCTCAAGATCACCGTCGAAGACGGCCATGTCACTGTCACCCGTCCTACCGACGACCGCGATCACCGCGCTCAGCACGGTCTCTATCGCGCTCTTATCCACAATATGGTAGTCGGTGTTTCCGAAGGTTATAAAAAAGAAATGGAATTGGTAGGCGTAGGTTACCGCGCTTCATCCTCTGGCCAGGTTCTTGAGCTTTCGCTCGGTTACTCACACGCCATCTATATCAAACTTCCCCCCGAAGTAAAAGTAGAGGCAAAGACCGAACGTAATAAAAACCCGCTCATCATCCTCGAGAGCGATGACAAACAGCTCCTCGGCCAAGTATGCGCAAAAATACGCTCGCTCCGCAAGCCTGAACCTTATAAGGGCAAAGGTATCAAATTTGTCGGCGAGGTTATCCGTCGCAAATCTGGTAAATCTGCAAGCGCTAAATAACATCTAACCTCACGCAACTATGATTTCCAAGATACAAAGAAGAAATAAAATAAAAGCCCGTATCCGTGGCAAAATCTCCGGCACCGCGCAGCGTCCACGCCTGACCGTATTCCGCTCCAACAAAGCCATCTACGCTCAGCTTATCGACGACCTCAAAGGCATTACTATATGCGCAGCCTCCTCAAAAGGCATCGCCGAAGGCACCAAGAGCGAGATCGCCGCTAAGGTCGGTGAGCTCATCGCAAATAAAGCCAAAGAAGCCGGTATAACTGAAGTTGTCTTCGACCGCAACGGTTACCTCTTCCATGGCCGTGTTAAATCCTTAGCCGACGCCGCACGAAATGCCGGCCTTAAATTCTGACGATTATGGCAAAAGTAAACAATAGAGTAAAAACCACCGGCGATATCGAACTCAAGGATCGCCTCGTTGCCATCAACCGTGTGACCAAAGTTACCAAAGGTGGACGCACATTCACATTCGCTGCCATCGTAGTAGTCGGCAACGAAAACGGTATCATCGGTTACGGCCTCGGAAAAGCCAACGAAGTACAGGCTGCCATTGCCAAAGGCGTGGAAGCAGCCAAGAAAAACCTCATCCAGGTTCCCGTTCACAAAGGCACTATTCCCCACGAGCAGGAAGCTAAATTCGGTGGATCCCGCATCATCCTCAAACCCGCATCTCACGGTACCGGTGTAAAGGCCGGTGGCGCCATGCGTGCAGTCCTTGAGAGTGTCGGAATCACCGACGTGCTGGCCAAATCAAAAGGCTCTTCCAATCCTCACAACCTCGTAAAGGCCACTATCGCCGCTCTTTCCGAAATGCGTTCGCCCGCTCAGGTAGCCGGCAACCGTGGTATCAGTGTCGAACAAGTATTCAAAGGCTAAACAATCATGGCACAGATCAAAATCAAACAAATAAAAAGCCGCATCAACTGCCCCGCAGTGCAGAAACGCACTCTCGACGCACTCGGCCTTAAGAAAATGAACCACACCGTGATCAAGGAAGACACCCCCTCGGTGATGGGTATGGTTAAAAAAGTTCACCACCTCGTTGAGGTAACGAACGCTTAAAATCAATATCACAGCTATGGATTTAAGTAACTTGAAACCCGCAGCAGGGTCTGTCCACTCCAACACCCGCATCGGCCGTGGCCCAGGCTCCGGCAAGGGCGGCACATCTACACGTGGCCACAAAGGCGCAAAATCACGTTCGGGTTATTCACGCAAAATCGGTTTCGAAGGTGGTCAGATGCCTCTTCAGCGCCGTCTCCCAAAATTCGGTTTCAAACCACTCAACCGCGTTGAATACCGCCCCATCAACCTTGATGCCCTCCAGGCGCTCGCCGAGGCCAAAAACATCCAGAAAATCGGCATTTCCGAGCTCATCGAGGCCGGTCTCATCGGTCGCAAGCACCTGGTGAAGATCCTCGCCAACGGCAGCATCACCGCAGCTGTCAATGTTGAGGCCCACGCATTCTCCAAAGCCGCTCAGGAAGCTATCGAAAAAGCCGGCGGCACAATCATCAAACTCTAACACTCAATGAGATTAATCCAAACATTAAAGAATATCTGGAATATCCCTGAGTTACGTCAGAGACTACTCATCACACTCCTGTTGGTATTTATTTACCGACTGGGGTGTTATGTAGTTCTGCCCGGGGTCTCGCCAGCCGCTATCGACGCGCTCACCAACTTCACCAACAAGACAGGTATGATGCAGCTCCTCGATATGTTCTCCGGCGGTGCGTTCTCCCAGGCCTCTATCTTCGCTCTGGGTATCATGCCGTACATCACAGCATCCATCGTGATCCAGCTCCTCGGTATGGTCCTCCCCTCGTTCCAGAAAATGCAACGTGAAGGCGAAAGCGGACGCCAGAAGCTCAACCAGTACACACGTTATCTCACCGTGCTGATTCTGTGTCTCCAGGCTCCTACGTATCTGCTCAACCTCCAATATCAGGTGGCTGCCTCAGGTGCGTCTGCAGCGTCATTCGGCGCCTGGACGATACTCTATCTCACGATCATCCTTGCAGCCGGCTCCATGTTCATCATGTGGCTCGGTGAGAGAATCACCGACCGTGGCATTGGCAACGGTATCTCATTCATCATCCTTGTAGGTATCATCGCACGCCTCCCAGGAGCGTTCCTTTATGAAATCACCTCACGTCTCCCCGGATCCACCGGTGGCCAGGGCGGTCTGGTGATGTTCATAATTGAGATAATACTCCTCTTCGCTGTCACCATAGGTGCTGTGCTTCTCGTACAGGGTACCCGTAAAGTCCCCGTACAATATGCCAAGCGCATCGTCGGTAACCGTCAGTACGGAGGTGCACGTCAGTACATACCCCTCAAGGTCAATGCAGCAGGCGTGATGCCCATCATCTTCGCGCAGGCTATCATGTTCATACCCATCACGCTCGCCGGCTTCGGCTCCAGCGAGGGTACATCATGGTTTCTCCATGCATTCACCGACATCAACAGTTTCTGGTACAACCTCGTGTTCTTCTTTATGATCGTGGCCTTCACATACTTCTACACAGCCATCACAGTGCGTCCCACCCAGATGGCAGAGGACATGAAGCGCAACAACGGTTTCATCCCAGGCGTAAAACCCGGCAAGAAGACAGCCGAGTACCTCGACACCATCATGTCGCGTATCACACTCCCCGGATCCATATTCCTCGGAATTGTAGCCATTCTTCCCGCATTTGCCCGATTCTTTGGCATCAGCCAGAATTTCGCACAGTTCTTCGGTGGCACATCCCTCCTGATTATGGTAGGTGTTGTCCTCGATACACTGCAGCAAGTTGAATCCCACCTCATGATGCACCACTACGATGGTCTCATGAAAGAAGGAAAGATCAAAGGCCGCACCACCGGATCGGCATACTAAGCAGGATTAATTCATATAAAGAGTAAAAATTCAAGTCAGATCAATGATCTACCTAAAGACATCGGACCAGATACAGCAGATGCAGCCCGCTTGCGATCTCGTAAGTCGCACGCTCGGCGAAGTTGCCCGCTGGATACAGCCCGGAGTTACCACACGGCGCCTTGACACCATTGCCCGTGAATTCATTCACGACAATGGTGGAAAGCCCGCCTGTCTCGGCTACGGCGGTTTCCCTGGCACACTCTGCATCGAAGTCAACGAGACCGTTGTCCACGGATTCCCCTCAGGATACGTCCTGCAGCAAGGCGATATCATAGGCATTGACACCGTCGTGGAGAAAGACGGCTTCATGGGAGACATGTGCTACACATTTCCGGTAGGAGAGATAGACCCCAAAGTCATGGATCTTCTGCGTACAACCAAAGAAGCACTCTACGTAGGTATCGAGGCATGCAAAGTAGGAAAGAGGATTGGCGACATCTCCAACGCCGTACAGACATATTGCGAACACCGCGGATATTCCGTGGTACGTGAGATGTGTGGCCACGGCATCGGACGCAGCATGCACGAAGATCCCGAAGTCCCCAACTATGGGCGGCGAGGAGTCGGACCGCTGATTAAAAACGGCATGTGCATCTGTATCGAGCCGATGATCAATCTCGGCTCCCGCAACGTAGTGATATCCCAGGACGGCTGGCAGTGCCGCACCCGCGACCGCAAGCCATCAGCCCACTACGAGCACACCCTCGCCATAATCGACGACCAGGTGCGCATCCTCACCACTTTCGACTATATCCAGCAGGCAATCCCGCAAACATTCATCTGACCATCACATCTTCACTCATAATATATGGCAAAACAAACAGCAATCGAACAGGACGGCACAATCGTCGAAGCCCTATCAAACGCAATGTTCCGCGTCGAACTTGAGAACGGTCACGAAATCACTGCACATATCTCAGGCAAAATGCGCATGCATTACATCAAGATACTCCCAGGAGACAAAGTGCGTGTCGAAATGTCGCCCTACGACCTATCCAAAGGCCGAATTGCTTTCCGTTACAAATGATCCCCACAGAGTCAATAAAGATTTCTAAACTTCTATATACTAAAAGAAAATGAAAGTAAGAGCCTCAGTCAAGAAGCGCACCCCGGACAGCAAGATCGTCCGTCGCAAAGGTCGCTTATACGTGATCAACAAAAAAAATCCCAAGTACAAACAACGTCAAGGATAACATTTGTTATTTGACACAACAATTCAATTAACACATGGCAGTAAGAATCGTGGGAGTTGACCTCCCCCAGAACAAAAGAGGTGAAATCGCCTTGACATATATCTTCGGTATCGGCCGAAGCGCAGCCAAAACAATACTTAACAAAGCTAACGTCGACGTCAACATCAAAGTTAAAGACTGGACCGACGCTCAGGCTGCTGCTGTCCGCGAAGTTATATCCGCCGACTACAAAGTCGAAGGCGATCTCCGTAGCGAAATCCAACTCAACATCAAGCGCCTTATGGACATTGGCTGCTACCGTGGCATACGTCACCGTATCGGTCTCCCCGTTCGTGGCCAATCTACCAAAAACAACGCCCGCACCCGCAAAGGTCGCAAGAAAACCGTTGCTAATAAGAAGAAAGCTACTAAATAATCCTGAACTATGGCAAAAAAGACAGTCGCAGCTAAGAAGAGAAACGTCAAAGTCAGCGCCGAAGGCCAGCTTCACGTTCACTCATCATTCAACAACATCATTGTGTGCTTAGCCAACGCTGAGGGTCAGGTAATATCCTGGTCATCCGCTGGCAAGATGGGCTTCCGTGGCTCCAAGAAAAATACCCCCTACGCTGCCCAGATGGCAGCCCAGGACTGCGCCAAAGTCGCCTACGACCTTGGCCTCCGCAAAGTGAAAGCATACGTTAAAGGCCCCGGCAACGGTCGCGAATCAGCTATCCGTACTATCCATGGCGCAGGCATCGAAGTAGTCGAGATCATCGACGTTACACCGCTGCCTCACAACGGTTGCCGTCCTCCAAAACGTCGCCGAGTATAATCAGTTGCTATTTCCGTCTCTCAGTTGTTTAAGAGGCACCCTGATGGCTACTCATCATTCAATCTACATTCTTTTAGTAAGTAAGAAATAACTTAATTCCAAGGACAAGGCAAACTCCAAACCGGTGGCGACACTACCGGGCTATAGTGAAATAGACTATTTAGAATCATCACCTCTCATAGTCGCGGCTGCACAAAGCCCTCTAATCCTTCCGGCACTGGCGTTACCTTTCCGATAATAACTGATTAATTTACACTAATGGCAAGATATACAGGTCCTAAGACTAAAATCGCACGCCGTTTCGGCGAACCCATTTTCGGCCCAGATAAAGTGCTCCAGAAGCGCAACTTCCCCCCGGGTCAGCACGGACAGAACAAACGTCGTAAAACCTCTGAATACGGTACCCAGCTCCGCGAGAAGCAGAAGGCAAAATACACCTACGGTGTGCTTGAGAAACAGTTCTCAAATCTGTTCAAAAAAGCATCGCGCCTCAAAGGTATCACCGGTGAGATCCTGCTTCAGCTTCTCGAATCGCGTCTCGACAATATCGTTTACCGTCTCGGTATAGCCCCCACGCGTGCCGCCGCACGTCAGCTGGTGCTCCACCGTCACATCACCGTCAACGGCCAGGTAGTGAACATCGCATCATATCAGGTGCTTCCCGGTGACATTGTCGGTGTGCGCGAGCGTTCGAAATCTCTCGAAGTCATCTCCGACGCTCTCGCTGGTTTCAACCACAGCAAATATCCCTGGATCGAATGGGACGAAAACCAGAAAGCCGGTAAATTCCTGCACGTACCCGAACGTGCCGACATCCCCGAAAACATCAAAGAGCAGCTGATTGTCGAGCTCTATTCGAAGTAATAACTTATAAACTACAGATCCATGGCTATTTTAGCATTCCAGAAACCCGACAAGGTGTTGATGTTGGAAGCCGACAACTTCTACGGCAAATTCGAGTTCAAACCCTTGGAGCCTGGCTATGGTATCACAGTCGGAAACGCACTGCGGCGCGTCCTTCTTTCTTCTCTTGAAGGTTTCGCCATATCCTCAATCCGTATTGATGGAGTGCGTCACGAATTCGATACCATTCCCGGAGTTATGGAAGATGTCACAAACATCATCCTTAACCTCAAGAAAGTTGACCTCAAACAAGTCGTTGAAGGTACCGACGCTGAATCCGTCACCATCAAAGTCGAAGGCATGCAGGAGTTCAAGGCCGGTGACATTAGCAACGCTCTCACAGGATTCGAAGTCATGAATCCCGAGCTTGTCATATGCCATTTGGATCCCGGTGCAAGTTTTACTATCACATTGACCATCAACAAAGGACGTTCCTGGATTCCCGCCGAGGAAAACAGAAACCCCAACGATGATGAACTCAACGTCATTGCAATAGACTCAACCTATACTCCTATCAAGAACGTTAAATACACGGTTGAAAACTTCCGTGTCGACCAGAAAACCGACTACGACAAGCTCACGATCGAGATCACTACCAATGGCTCCATACTTCCTAAGGACGCCCTGAAGGAAGCAGCCAAAATCCTGATCTACCACTTCATGCTCTTCTCCGACGAGAAGATCACACTTGAGCAGCCCGAAGTCGACACAAATGAGGAATTTGATGAAGAAGTGCTGCACATGCGCCAGCTTCTCAAATCCAAGCTCGTCGATATGGATCTTTCAGTCCGTGCCCTAAACTGCCTCAAGTCTGCTGAAGTAGAGACTCTCGGTGAGCTCGTAGTTTTCAACAAGAACGACCTGCTCAAATTCCGTAACTTCGGTAAAAAATCTCTCACCGAACTTGAGGAACTCCTTACCAACCTCAATCTGTCGTTCGGTATGGACATTTCAAAATACAAATTAGATAAAGAGTAACCCCAACGATGAGACACAATAAATCATTCAACCACCTCAGCCGTAAGAAAGCTCACCGCGATGCCATGCTCGCCAACATGACCATCTCGCTGATTATGCACAAACGCATCTTCACCACTCTGGCCAAAGCAAAAGCGCTGAGAATGTACGCAGAGCCCCTGATCAACCGTGCTAAAGAAGACTCCATGGCCAACCGCCGTCTCGTCTTCAAGCACCTCCAGAACAAGGAGGCCATCAAAGAACTCTTCAACGACATCGCTCAGAAGATTGCAGAACGTCCCGGAGGCTACACCCGTATCCTCAAGACCGGCAACCGTCTCGGTGATAATGCCAAGACTTGCTTCATCGAGCTCGTTGACTATAACGAGACTTACACCCCTGCCAAGAAAGAGGAGAAGAAGCAGACCCGCCGCTCACGCCGCTCCACCAAGAAAGCCGAAGCTCCCGCAGCCGAAGCACCTGTGGCCGAAGCACCCGCCGCTGAGACTCCCGCAGCAGAATAAGAAACCGCTTATTCCCATAAAAAAACAGGATGCGCATTGCGCACCCTGTTTTTTTGGTATATGAGTGTCAGAAAAACAGCGATTGCGGCAGACGGCGGCAATTGTATGTCATGGACATGGCCTCGCCATAGGCACCGGTCGATTTTATGGCCATTAGGTCGCCGCGGCGTGTCTCACTCAGTAGTACACCTTCGGCGAATGTGTCCGAACTCTCGCACACGGGGCCGACAACATCATACATCTCGGACTTCATGCTTTCTGATGTCAGATTTTCGATCTTATGCACGGCCTGGTATAAAGCCGGACGTATCAGATCGGTCATTCCCGCGTCTACGATTACAAATTTCTTGCTTGCGGCGGACTTGACAAATAGAACACGCGTGATCAGCCATCCGCATTGCCCTACAACAGAGCGTCCAAGTTCAAAATGCACCTCCTGCCCGTCGCGCTGCTTTAGATTCTTGTGTATGGTGCTGAAAAATCCCTCAAAATCCGGTATAGGATTCCCGTCAGGGGCATCATAATCTATGCCGACACCGCCACCCACGTTGATTGAGCGCACCGTGATACCTTCAGCCTCCAGGGCATCCTGAATATCGTTGATCCTGCCGCATAATATCGCGTAGGGGGTGAAATCGGTAATCTGAGATCCGATGTGGAAATGCAATCCCTTGAAATCAAGATGTCCGGAAGCCATGCACCGTTTTACCATATCCACAGTCCGGCATTTGTCAATACCGAACTTATTCTCAGGTAGTCCGGTGGTGATATAATGATGCGTATGTGCCTCCACATCAGGATTGATGCGCAGTGCCACAGGAGCCTTCACTCCCATGCCTGCGGCGATTTCCTCTATCACATCCAGTTCGGGCTCAGATTCTACGTTCAGTATACCTGCGCCACATTCAAGTGCATATCTGATCTCATTGTCGGTCTTGCCCACGCCGGCAAACATCACACGTTCGGGCGTAAATCCTGCCTCTATGGCAGCTCGCAGCTCTCCGCCACTCACCACATCGGCACCATCCAGATACCGGCTCACGATTTTGAGAATCTCAGGATTGTGGTTTGCTTTTATCGCATAGTGCACTATGTATCCGGGATAGTCAGATGCCGTTTTTATAGCCTGCAGCGTCTGTTCCAGCAGCTCGGTGTCATAGCAGTACACCGGTGTCCCTTTTTTTTCAATAAGTCCTATTGGAATATTCATATAGATTCGAAATTTTACGCGAAATTAAAAATTTTATCGAATTTAACCAAACTATAAGCAAAAGAATCAGGTATCAAAAAAAAATCGTATATTTGCAGATATAATTGACAATCCGAAAGAAAAAATGAATGTTGCTATAGTCGGTGCCAGCGGCGCCGTAGGTCAGGAATTCCTCCGTGTTCTCGCCGAACAGAATTTCCCCGTTGATGAGTTGCGCCTGTTCGGATCCAGCCGTAGCGCCGGATCCATTGTACAGTGGCAGGGACGTCAGATCACTGTGTACGAGCTAACCCATGATTCCGACTTTTCCGGTATTGACGTGGCATTCGTATCAGCCGGCGGTGACGTATCGCGTGAATACGCCTCGACTATCACTGCCGGTGGCGCGCTAATGATTGACAATTCCAGTGCGTTCCGTATGGATGCCGACGTACCCCTGGTAGTGCCAGAGGTCAACGGTGACGATGCCTTCAACGCTCCACGACGCATTATTGCCAACCCTAACTGCACTACCATACAGATGGTGGTGACGCTCAACGTGATCAACAGGCTCAGTCCTATCCGCAGAGTGCATGTATCCACTTATCAGGCAGCCTCGGGCGCCGGAGCCTCCGCAATGGCCGAGCTTACAGAGCAACATGCGCAGATAGCCCGCGGAGAGGAGCCGACTGTGGCTAAGTTCGTGGATCAGCTCGCGTTCAACGTCATACCTCATATCGACCAGTTCACCGACAACGGCTATACCAAGGAGGAGATGAAGATGTACAACGAGACTAAGAAGATAATGCATGCCCCTGATCTTGATGTCAGTGCCACCTGCGTGCGCGTGCCAGTGCTGCGTGCGCATAGCGAGGCCATCTGGGTGGAGGCAGCCGAGCCGGTCTCGGTGGGCCGGGCGCGCGAGGCATTCGCCTCGGCCGAAGGTGTGGTGCTCGTGGATAATCTTGAGCCACTCGGCTATCCTATGCCTCTGCATGTGGCCGGCAGCGACCCCGTGTACGTAGGCCGCATACGTGCCGATCTGTCCAATCCCCGGGGACTGGCATATTGGTGCGTGGCCGATCAGATCAAGAAAGGAGCCGCCCTGAATGCCGTGCAGATCGCTCAGCACGTGTTCAAGGTGTGATCCGTGCCTGCCGCTTATTATATAATTGAAATATATGTATTCGGTGATAAGTGCAGCGATGGTGACACAGCCCGTACCGATATTTTTTATCGTACTGGTTATAATCCTCTTTGCGCCTATTCTGCTGAATAAACTCAAAATCCCGCACATCATAGGCATGATTGTGGCCGGAGTCGTGATCGGCCCATACGGATTCGATGTGCTTGACAACGACTCTTCATTCGAGATTTTCGGACAGGTCGGGCTTCTCTACCTCATGTTCCTCGCAGGTCTTGAGATAGACATGTATCATCTAAAGCTCAATCTAAGGCGTGGCCTTGTATTCGGGATGCTCACGTTGTTCATACCGTTGCTTCTTGGGGTGCTTACCAGTATATTCATACTCAGGCTTGATCTTGTCACGGCACTCCTTTTAGGCTCCATGTATGCATCCCACACACTGATAGCCTACCCGGTGGCCACACGCTTTGGAATCACCCGTTCGCCGGCAGTGCTCATATCCATCGTAGGCACCATCATAGCTGTGATCGGAGCACTGCTTGTGCTTGCCGCCACAGTGAATATCCGCAAGGTAGGTCAGTTTGATCCGATGGCCATAATGGCATTGTTGGCTCGCCTGTTGGTTTACTGTCTGGCAGTATTGTACCTGTATCCGCGTGTCACACGTTGGTTTTTCAAGCGATATGCCGACAGGGTCACGCAGTATGTCTATACTCTGGCCATGGTGTTTCTTGCTGCGTGGATGGCGCAGATCATCGGCCTTGAGGCAGTGCTCGGCGCATTCTTCGCCGGTCTTGTCCTTAACCGCTACGTGCCCGCCGGGTCATCGCTGATGAGTTCAATAGAATTTGTCGGAAATGCGCTTTTTATCCCATATTTCCTGATAAGTGTGGGTATGATGATAAATCTTGGCGTGGTGTTCAACTCCGACACGTTGGCAGTGTCGGGCATAATGCTCACTGTGGCGCTTCTGAGCAAGTGGATCCCTGCGTGGATAGCGCAGAAGGCCAATCATCTGTCGGTGGCAAGCCGTGGAGTGATGTTCGGCCTCACCGCCGCGCACACTGCAGTGGCTTTGGCAGTGGTCACATTAGGCTTCAAGATGGGCATGCTTGATGAGCAGGTGCTCAACAGCACGGTGCTCGTGATCCTTGTCACATGTGCGGTGGCTCCTATATTCACAGCGTCATCGGCACCCAAGCTCAAGATTGAGATGATGGAGAGCGACGATGGTGCTGGAGACAACCTCACGAAACTGAGCAGACATAATTCCACGCTGATTCCGGTATCCACTCCCGTGATAGTACAGTCGCTCATAGAGCTTGCGCTACTGATGCGCAACGACCGCGGGACACATAGATTTTATGCGCTGCATGTGCGCAACGAACACTCCAACACAGCCAAAGCAGTGTCGCGCAACGCCCTGCAGGAGGCTGTCAATGCGGGAGCCTCAGCCGATATCAAAATTGAGACCATTGACCGCTATGACCTGAATACCGTGACTGGCGTGCTCAACGCTATCAACGAGCGTGACATCACTGAAGTAATACTGGGAATGCACAGGCGCACTACAGTGATTGACTCGTTCTTCGGCAATAAGGTCGATCAATTACTGCGCGCCACCAACAAGATGATTATGATATCGCGCTGCTTCATACCCATGAATACGGTGACGCGTATTGTGGTATGGGCGCCTCACGAAGCCCAGTACGAGACAGGCTTCTGCCGCTGGGTGCGGGCTCTCGCCCGCCTCGCCGGACAGCTTGGATGCCGTATCATATTCTGTGGCACACAGGATACTGCCTCGGCCATCCGGGGTGTGCTCCACCGTGAGAATTACCGTATCCGTGCCGAATACCGTGATGTGGAGCAGTGGGACGATTTCATACTGATGTCGAACAAGATTCTTGACGATGATCTATTTGTGGTGATAGGCGCGCGTGTCAATTCCGTGTCGTATTCGGCCGACATGACCGAACTGCCGAATTTCTTACAGAAATATTTCGCAAGAAACAATCTGTTGGTAATCTATCCCGAACAGTTTGGCGAGGTGATTGCGCCCACATCGTTTGTGGATCCCTTGGCTGTGGATATCGCCAGTGCGCCTGCTCCGCTGTGGCGTAAGCTCCGTGCGGCCTGGCGCCGTCTGGTTGATGCCAAGCGCCGTTTCACTCACCGCAACCGCCGTCCGAAGATAGACCTATGATGTGTGAGTCGCCTGTGACAATAGTGATCCCGGTGCGTGACCGGGCCACGATAGTGGGTCGTACGCTTGATTCTGTGGCCGCTCAGACCGCGCGTCCGCTACGGGTGGTTTTGGTTGACAACGGATCCTCCGACAGTACCCTTGCAGTGTTGGAGAAATGGCGCACCGCAAATTTGTCCGACGATTTTGACATAAAGGTGATATCAGAGCCGCGTCCCGGAGCGGCTGTGGCGCGCAATGCCGGTCTGGAGCTGGTGGCCACAGAATGGACTATGTATTTTGACTCGGATGATGTAATGGCTCCCGGACATGTGCGACAGGCATTGGACTTTGTCAGGATACATCCTGATGCCGATATTGTGGGATGGGATGTGCTGATGCATCTGACCGGAGAAAAAAAAGTAAAGAAATTCACCACCGCAGATGCGTATTACAACTGTGTGATGCATGGCACGATGGGAACACAGAGATATATGTGCCGCACGGAATTGTTGCGGAAAGCCGGCGGATGGAACAATAGTCTGTCCACCTGGGATGATATAGAATTAGGTGTGCGCATGCTCAATCTGTCTCCACGGATACGTAAACGCTCCGGAGTGCCAACGGTGGATATATATGCAAGTGCAGATTCTATTACCGGATCGTCGTTCACTTCGAGGCTCGGACATGAGATCCGTGCCATAGAAGAAATCAGGAGAAACCTGCCTGATGACAAAAAAATGATAGCGGATATGAAATTGGCTGTCCTCGCCGGTGACTGTGCGCATGAAGGATGCTGCGAGGCCAAGCAGCTGCTGGATGCGCGGATGATGGATCTGTCACCTGCACACAGGCATTTGCTCCGTGCAGTATATTATTATAAATCCAAGGGGCTCAGAGGTGTGGTCACACTGGCGCGTCCGTTCCTGTATATGTTATGAAGATTCTGTTGATGGGCGATGCGAGCAATTATCATGCTTCTCTGGCCGGTGCGCTGGCCAGGGCCGGCCATGATGTGACGGTGGCCTCGCATGGATCCTACTGGATGAAAACCGCCCGGGATATAGATTTAAGCCGCCGCGAAGGAAAACTGGGAGGAGCTATGCTGTGGCTGCGGCTCAATACCATATTGGCCTCACATCTGAAAGGCTACGATGTGGTGCAGCTTTGCGGTCCCGGCTTCGTGGATCTGCGTCCCGAGCGTCTGCGCAAGCTCTTTGACCGGCTGAAGCGCGACAACGGCTTAGTGTGCATGACCGCGTTGGGTACCGATTCAAAATTTGTGGAGATTTGTTCCGGCGCTGATTCGCCCTTGAAATATTCGGAATATAATGTAGGCGGACGTCCGACACCGTACGCCCCCAAAGCTGATATAGAGGCATGGCTCGCACCGGTGCTTACAGATTATACAGATTATGTGTATGACCGGGTGGATGGAGTGGTGACAGCGCTTTACGAATACCATGCAGTATGCAGCAGGTTTGTGCAGCCATCGCGTCTGGCTTACGGTGGCATCCCCATCGACTTGCATCAGATGAAATATGCTCCGATGCTCTGGTGGCCGGATGGCAAAGTCCACTTTATGCTTGCCTCGCACAAAGGCCGTGAGGAACTGAAAGGAATGGACATCCTGCGTCCGCTGATTGAACGCGTGGCTGCGGCTCATCCCGCCCGTGCCGCTATTGATATTGTGCAGAATATGCCTTATAGGCAGTTTCTGAACACATTGAGGAATACGCACATAGTGGTGGACCAGTTGTATTCATACACTCCGGCCACAACGGCGCTCCTGGCCATGGCCATGGGGCGGGTTGCCATCACCGGAGGAGAGAATGAGTATTATGAATTCATAGGTGAGACAGCCCGACCGATACTCAACCCTGATCCGCGCGATTTGAGCCGATTTGAGGCGGAGCTGCATCACGTGGTGGAACATCCCGATGTGCTTGCGGAGCTGTCAGCGGCATCGCGGCGCCTTGTGGAGCGTGATAATGATGCTGACATTGTGGCAGATAGATTCATTAAATTCTGGGAGAGCAGATGAATGCCGCGGAAGTGAAATTACAGGTGATGATCTGCACATGCGGCGGCGACGGTTTGCAGCGTGTGGCGCGGATGATACTGCCGGATGTGGCCGGAGTGGAGTACCTGGTGTCGTGTCAGAGCGAAGAGCAGGAAATTCCCGCACCATTGCTACGCGATGATGTAAAGATATATTTTACTCCGACTATCGGGGTGAGCATAAACCGCAATAATGCTCTTTCGCTCGCTACCGCGCCTTATGCGCTTGTCGCTGACGATGATCTGGAGTATTATGCCGATGGGTTGCAAGGAGTGATAGACACATTTGAAGATAACCCGGATGTGGATATAGCTACTTTCCGCTTTCGTGGAGATGACGGGAAAGTATATCCAACAACTGAGCATGATTTATCAGTGCCATACAGGTTGTATACAGTGACGGCATTCGAGATAGCCATGCGGATGAGTTCCGTGCGCAATGCTCCGTTGAAATTCTCTACTTTGATAAGTTTTGGGACATCATACATTGGGTGCGGAGAGGAAGATGTGTTTATGGTGCAGGCTATGCGCAGAGGGTTGAAATGTGTGTTTTACCCAATCACAATATGCCGCCATACGGGGCCAACCACCGGTGTGCGCCGTATGCGTGATCCTCTTGTGATACGCGCCTCAGGAATGTATATATATTTGCGTTTTGGTTGGAGTGGCCCGCTGCGTATGCTGCTGAAAGCGTATCGCATAGGTGGAAACATATTCCGAAATCTGAAATATCTGATTCAGGGCTGGCTGTTTGGTCTCCGGCACCGCAAGGAATTGCTATAATAGCCACATCTTCAGTGCCATAATGCCGAGGGTGCAGCTTATGGCTATCGTGGCTGTGAGCAGGGCGCGGCGGCTCAGGCGCATGCCGTATCGGCAGCGGTAGACTGTCCAGATCATGCATACATATATTATATACCACAGCAGATAAGACATGCCCAGACCAGCATAGCCGTAGCGTGAGAAAAGTATAATGTTCAGGGTGAGACCGATGGCGGTGTCGGCCAGTTCGGCGAATACGAAGGCCTTGCCGTCGCCCCTGGCCAGGATTACGTACGACATGCAATATGAGATGGCGCGGAACACAGCTCCGCAGATGCCGATTGTGATGAACGGAAGTATCACGGTGAATTCGGCGGTGTAGAGAATGCGTGTGATGACGTCGGCGGCAAGAATGAATATCACCACAAACGGAGTGAGCACTGTGAGCACCACGGACATCTCGTGGGAAACTACCACTGATGCCATGCGCGGGCGATGAGCCACCTTGGTGACCCTGGGAAAAAATTCCATGGACAGCGCCGAGAAGATGATACCGGCATATTGTATCACGAGTGTGTATCCGGCCTGGTAGAATCCGACTGTGGCTGTGGATCCGGTGCGGTTGAGCCAGATGATGAAGATATATGACGCTGCTTGCGATATCAATGCGGTGAATGTGATGTATCCGCCAAGGCGCAGGAAAGACTTCCCGGATTGTATCTTTTCCCGGCGTGGCATTTGTATGCCAGGGATGTTTTTGTGGAGCAGGGCTGAGGCCATGCCGCACGCGGCGGTGACGATGATGGATGGCACGATAGAAGCGTTGCCCCAGAAGTAGAACATGGCTATGCTTATGGCTGAGCCGCCGAGTATGCCCCACATGGTGGAGCGGGCGAGAGCGAGCAGATGCCCGGCACCTTGCAGAATGGCCCATTCGCCATTGCGTACTGCCAGAAAAAGTACGGCTGCGGATAAGGCGGCGAATGCGGTCCAGTGGGCAGTGCCTCCGAAACTTACTATGCTGAGCAGCGGCGATGCCAGGATGGTGAGCAGCAAGCCTGCGGCTCCGAGGCGCAGTGCCCACCAGCGCACCACGGTGGCGGTGTGCCTCAGACGTGACTGAGGAGCATCGGCTATGTCGCGCACGGCACTCTGCCCCATATTCAGCTGGGAGGCATTTGATAGTAATTCAAGTATTGAATTGTATATGGCGAATAATCCCACACCCATCGGCCCGATCCAGAGGGCTATGAATTTGGTGCGCACAATAGCGCAGATAATGTTTACCGCCTGCACACCGGTGAATACACTCATGGCTTTCAGCACTTTTGCGGTGAGAGAGTTGGCGGGCGTGAGCATACGGAGATTTGGCTATTTCACCCATTCGAGGGGATTCATCTTGTCGCGTTCGCGGCGCACCTCGAAATGAAGGATGGTGCGGCCGCCATCGGATGCATCGGAGTAGATATGGCCGAGTGTCTGTCCGGCGGACACTCGGTCGCCTTTTTTTACGTTCAGGCGGTCGATATTGGCGTATACGGTAAGATATTCTCCGTGGCGCACCATCACGATATTGTGATAGCCGTCCATGAAGAAGATTGATGATACTACGCCGTCGAACACGGCGCGGGCGCTTCCTCCGGCGGGCACCTCAATGTCGATGCCCGGATTGTCTATCTCCACTCGGCTGAGGTCGGCGTGTCTGGAGCGGCCGAAACGCCCCACCACATTATATTTGCCTGAGACTGGGAAGAGCAGACGCCCTTTGTTGGATGAGAAAGAGCCGGAAAGGGAGCGTGAATCGTCGGCTTGGCTGTAATCGGGGCTGACCGGTTTGACCGGTGTGGCGTTCGGTTTTTCCTGCGCGGGGGATTTGCCTTTCTCCCCGGAATTGGATTTGCGAGCGGCTTCCTCTCGGCGGCGTGCCTCCTCCTGTTCGCGTCGGCGTCTGGCTTCGGCCTCGCGCTGCTCCTGGGCTATGATTTTATCGAGCTCACGGTCGAGCTGGCGCATGCGATTCTGCTTTTCTGTTAGGACATCGCGTAGCGAGCGGCTTTCCTTACGCAGGTCAGCGACCATACGTTGGGCGTCCTGCTGCTTGACACGCAGTTCGTCCTGTTGCACACTGAGCTTACTCAACTGTTGGCTTTGCTTGGTTTTCAGATCTGCAAGTCCGGCCTTTTTCAAATCCAGCAACCGTGTGCCTTCCTGCAGGGTAGACACTTTTCCTGCGCGCCAGGTGTCGAGTTTACGAAGATAGCCAATGCGTTTCACAGCCTGCATGAATGTCTCGGACGAAAAGAGCAGGTTGATGTCGGACAGTTCCTGACGGCGAGAGCGGGCCTGTCGGAGCGAACGGGCATAGTTGTGCTTGAGCCGGTCGACATCGCGCGTGATTGCGGTGATAGTGTCGGTGATGGCCACTATCTGTGAGTCGATCTCCTGAATGTTTGATCTGAGGCGTTCTATGTCGTTGGTCTGTTGTGCGATGCGTCCATTCAGCGAATTCAATGCATTGAGCTGGCGTTCGGTGCGCGCCTTGTTCTCGTTGAGCAGTTGCTGTGTCTTTTTTATCTGCCGTGTGGTCTCCTGCCTTTCCTGCTTGACCTGCGAGGATGAGCGTGCAGGCTGCGTCCGACGCTGTCGGCGTGCTTCGGAGGGTAGGGCGCCGACAAAGGCAAGGATGATTATGAGCAGGAAGAAACGCTTCATTGGATGCAGAATGCAGAATTATTATAGGTTTTTGAGGCTTTTTGCCAGGGTATGGATGTCGATTTTTGAATATCCGCGGGGTAGGGAGAATTTTACGCTGCGGCCATCATTCCATTTGGCTGAGCGGAAGTTAAAACGGATGTCAGCTTTGAGGTCGTTTTTGCCCAGGGGGGCTTTTATATTGGCGTTCTGAGCCACTGGCCCGGCGGGGGAATCATGGGTTTCAGAGTATTCGCATCGGATCTGGCCGCGGTCCCGGGGGGTGACGGTGAGGCTTTCGATGGTGGGAACGGTGCCGGATGATGCCGTGAAATACCAGTCGATGCCGGGAATGGATTTGCGTGGCACTATATCCCATGACTGTGACTGGGGGAGCTGACGCAGGGTGAAAGAAGAGGCCATGCCGGGCGTGAGAGTGCCGCCTCCGGGCGTGAATGCCTGTCCGATGAGCAGATCCTGGATGTCGGAAATGGTGAAGTTGTAGCCTCTCAGAATATTGTCCAGGCTTTCGGCAACGTACATCTTGTGAAATTTGTCCACGGCAAACACTGAATCCGTGTTGGCGTAGACTACTGCCACTTCCATGCCGAGCACGCGCAGGGACATGTGTATTTCGCGTCCGCGCACCATGGTGCATCTGCCGGATATGGAGAAGGCGGCAGGCTCTTGCAGCCGGATATTCACCGGCACATATACGTCGGACCATCCGGCGTAGGCGGATGTGAGCAGGCCGAAACGTCTGTCCAGGCTGATGTCGGCGGAGGCGGGGGATATGGTGGCCGGTCGCTGCGACGAGCATGCGCATATGACAGCGGCGAGCAGCACGAATATAATGTATTTGGCTGAAAAGCGCATCATTTGAAGAAGTATGTCTTGTGTTTTACTTTCTTTTTCAGCATTTCGCTGGATGGGTCGAGCGCCAGGGCTTTCTCCCAGAATTCGAGCGCGCGGTCAGGCTCTCCGTTCATGAAGTAGATGTCGCCGGCGTGTTCGTAAATTTCGGTCGACGGAGTCTCCGGCTCGACAGTCTCATCCACCGATTCCCCGGCTGCGGTATCCGCGTCCTCAGCGGGAGTGGTATCTGGCGGTAGGGTGTTGTAGAGGTTGAGTGTCATGTCGATATACTGCCGGGCCATGGAATAATCCTTTTTCTTGAAGAATACCCACGCATAGGTGTCGAGGTATGTGGGATTGTCCGGCTCACTCTTGACGGCGCGGTTGCTGTAACGCTCGGCTTTGTCCAGATCACCGCCTTTTTCGGCGATGAAGTAGGCGGCATTGTTCATGGCCAGATAATTGTTGGGGTTGAGCGTGATGGCCTGGTCGTAGAGGTCGAACGCGCGTGCGGTGTCATTGTCAGCGGCGAGGATATCGGCCTTGAAGCACAGGAAATTGGATACTGCATCCGGATTGTTCACTTCCTTGACTACCACAGAATCGAGAAGCGCTGTGGCTTGTTTCAGCTGATGTTTCTGCCTGAGAAAATCGGCGGCGGCAATCGGGAAATAGAGATTGTCGGGGAAACGTGTCATGGCTTCTGCAGCATATTCCATAGCGGCTGTGGTGTCGCCAGCTATGGCCGACATTTGTACGAGCGATGTCCACAGCCCCTCGTTGGCCGGGTCAAGACCAGTGGCATATGACATTTCCTCCTTGGCCCCGTTGTAGTCCTTGATTACGTACAGATACGAGCTGTAAAGGCTGTGCAGATCCACTTCACCTGGATGCAGACGCTCCATATCGGCAAAAAGGGCGCGTAAGCGTGGCTCCTGTGATCTGTCGGAATATAACTGGGACACATATGATTTCAGAATTTCGAGCTTGGGCTCCATCTCCAGATTCTGGCTTTTCAGGGCATGGAATACCTCGCGGTCATATGCCGCACTGTCGCCGCGTGACATGTACAGGCTTGCGCGTGCCATGTAGGCGGGGCCGAACGTTGAGTCAAGCTCACTGGCGAGATTGAGGTAGTTCAGGGCGCGGTCGGGCATCTGCAGGTATTCGTAGTTGGAGCCGATATAATAAGCGGTGAAGCAGTCGGTAGGCGCGTGGGCATACAGCGAGTCAAGTTCCGCGATCACGGCAGCGGTGTCGTTCTTGAGCATATATGCCCGTATTTTCTGTGAGGATATAGGCACGTTGCGTCCGGCTCCTGATTCAAGTCGGGAGTAGATGTCGAGCGCTTTGTCGAAAGCGGCGCTGTCGCCCAGGATGTATGATACGATGTAGGCTTTGGCGAGTTCCTCGGCCGGCTCGTTTTTGGTAGGATAGATGGAGTCGAGCATCTCCCAGATCATCACCAGGTCGGAGTACTGGCGGTATTGCTGCGCCACGTTGGCAAATACCACTCCGGTGGTGTAGTTGGATGGATTGTTCAGGAATCGGCGGCGCACTTTATTATACGCATTGGCCACTGTAAGGGAGTCGGTGCCTTGGTGAGAGAGCTTGTTCAGCCCCCATTCGGCTGCGATGTCAATATCCGTGCTGTCGAGCATGAAGGCTCGGTCGAGCAGGTATTCGTAGGTGTCATAATTGCCGGTGCCCAATGCATTCTGTGCTTCCAGAAAGATGTAAGCTGCCTTGTTGCGCGCGGCCTGGGCATCCCAATTGTCGGCCTGAGCAGCGAAGTATGCTGCGACCGTGGCAATCGCGATAATAATCAATAGCGGAAATCTGCGCATGGCCTCTTAGAGGTTGTTTAATAATAAATGTGAAAAGATAAGATGTGGATGCCGGAGCAGATTTTGTGCTGAGGCGAGGGAGCATAGCGAGCTATGTG